>Ga0316202_10000035_pt1 | contig 254726 bp, 221 predicted proteins | sample 3monrhotite_MG_FD_204934 | JGI IMG/M metagenome (GOLD analysis project Ga0316202, IMG submission 204934) | Microbial mat bacterial communities from mineral coupon in-situ incubated in ocean water Damariscotta River, Maine, United States -... | ecosystem: Environmental > Aquatic > Marine >...
TAGACATACTTGTTAAATTAAAACCCCGATTTTTGAGTGTTCGGCTCGTTTTCGGGGTTTGATTCTATCTAAAATACAACTTATTTAGCTGATATACAAGTTTTTATATACTTATGAAAGTGCCTATGCATTTTATCATAAAAGGAAGTAGTGATGTTATAAATGGTTGGTAGTGTCCATTATTGGACAGTATCCATTATTGTGTGTCTGCCTCATCTCGCCTTATAAGTTTGAAGCGTGTAAATTTTAGTTAAAATTTCACTTTTTCATTAAGTTTTTGTCAAATTTAAAATTATAAATTGGATATTTCATATATCCATCTTCTTTATCCATAGCCACTTTGGATAATAAGGTTAATGCCGATTCAAAATTTGGCATTGAATTTCGTATTTTAAAAGTTCTTCTAAACTCTTTGTTTAGTCGTTCTATCCAGTTTGTTGTGTAAATCATTCTTCTTATTTTTGGATGATAATTTGTGTAGGTAAAATAGAGCTCATTGCTTGGATTTAATGATAGATTTCCTATGTGCTTATACTGTTTTCTCCACTTGTTTGAAAAACTATCTAACCTATTAAAAGCCTTTTTTATGGTATCATTTACGATATCAAGATTAAAGACTTCCATTAAATCCTCTGCTACTTGTTCTTTATGTTTTGAAGCCACTTTATTCAAGATATTTCTCTTTAAATGAACAACACATTTTTGATGTTTGGTATGCTTATAAACCAATGGAACGACACTATCTATCCCGGTTAAATTATCAGATATTATCAAACCTATTTTTTTGACGCCTCTTTGCTTTATTGTTTGTAAAACTTCTTTCCATCCATAGGCTGATTCTGATGGTATATTTACAATACCTATAACTTCTCTAGTATAATCTGTCTTGACTCCAAGTAAAATGTAAAAAGCCTCTGAACTTACAGTTTCTCTTCGTATTTTTAAATGAATGGCATCAATATAAACAGCCAGATAATGAGTATCTAAAGGTCTTTCTCTCCATTGTTGCATCTGATTATAAAATGTTGATGTAATATTAGATATGACACTTTTTGAATAATATTTGCCATAGATTTTCTTCATTAAACTACCTATTTGTCGTGTTGTAAGACCATTACCATAAAGTTCAAAGGATAAATCTTCTAATTGCTGCCTCTGATCTCTTATTAAGGCTAAAACCATTGGTTGAAACATTCCAAGCCTGTCTCTTGGAATGCGTAACTCTATTTGTTTGCCCATACTTACGGCAAATCCTCTACGGTAACCATTGCCTTTATTTGACTCACTTTCAATCAAATAATGCTCCCATTCACAATACATTAAACTGTTAAGGGTCATTTCTAAAGCTGTAGTTAATCCACTTTCTTATGCTAATAAATTGTTTAAACTCGCTTGTAATTGTACTTTTGTTAATTCAATCATCTCTCTTATTTTTTTTGATGTTATTGCTAACTTCAAATTTATAAGTTGAGATGATTTTTTAAGTACTCACAGACACACTTTTTTGGACAGTATCGAATATTTACGATAAATCTAACTTATCAAGCTTCTTATCTGAAAATTAGTTAAACCATTCCTATAAAATTTAAAGAATAAATTTTTTAATTGCTGTTTCTATTCTCGTATTAATTCTAAAATTACTAGCTGAAGTATTACGAGTCAATCATTTGAAATGTATATCTTTACAAATATCAATCTAAAATATTCAATTTTATGCAACAACAAAATTTAAAAAATCATGGAAAATGGGTGGTAGGCTATCACCTTGTTACATTTTTAGCAATTCTTATACTAATTGTAGGTTCAATGAGAGGCTATTTAAAATCATCAGATGATAATTTATATCCAGCTTCGTTATTAGTATTGATTTCTTTTATTTTATTATTGATGTTTTATTTTGTGAGGTCTTTTGCATTAAAAGCTCAAGATAGAGCAATTAGAGCGGAAGAAAAATTAAGATATTTTATTTTAACTGGTAAGCCATTGAGTAGTAAAATAACAACTAGACAAATTATTGGTTTACGATTTGCTTCAGATGAAGAATTCCCAACATTAGTTGAAAAGGCCGAAAAAGAAAATCTTACAGAAAAGGATATTAAGGCTTCCATAAAAAATTGGAAAGAGGATTTATATAGAGTGTAAAAAGAAGTTTACATGTAAAAAATCCTCATATTAAAAGAAGATTTTTTTTAAAGAGTTTTGTGTAAAATAAAAATTAATTATTAAAAGTGTATACTAAAGATATTCTTAGCTATTATGTTTTTATAATTTGGTTTTTAATAATTGAAATTCTCTCTTTGCTCTCATTTTTAATGAAATAGCTGCGAAAATAAAATATATACCAGTTAACAACCACAAATGATTCCATTCATTAATTACTTCTAAAAACGAAGCTTCCATTTGTGTTAATCTAACAAAACCATTAATTCCAGGTGAAGAAGGAATTATCTTTGAAATTAATTGGTAAAATTCTGAGAATCCTTCAGCAGGAAATGACAAACCACTTAACATTAATGATGGAATAGAAAGCAATACTAAAAAAACAATAGAATCTTCTCTTCTTTTAAATACTGAACTAATGGTGATTCCTAAAAACACGACTGAAAATATATAAGGTATTATAAATAAGTATATTAAAAATAAAGAAGATCTAACTGGAATTGAAAATAATGTGTAAACTATTCCTACTTGAATTGGAATAATTACCATAAAAATTACGGTGTACAAACAAGCTTTTGCCAACAACACAGGAATTGTACCACCTTTATGCAATAACCTTGGAAAATTTGTATTTGTAGTAACTGTTTCTCTCCTTGACCCACTTAAAATTCCTATTCCCATTAACAATACTAATTGTACAATTAAGGCTGTTAACATTGGTATCATATAAGTTGCGTAACCAGATGAAGTGTTGAATAAACTTGTTGAAATTGCTTGTATTGGTGTGTAATTTTGTTGGGCTTTGGCTATAGAAACTCCTTTGGCCATTTCTTTTTTAATAAAAATACCAGCACTAAAATAGTCATTAATAGTAGATACATCACCTAAAACTCTTTTATAAAAAATCATATTAGATGCATCTGAAAAAGTAGTAATAGTGGTTTGTTTACCGCTTCTAATATTTTTTTCAAAATTCTTTGGAATAATAACTATTCCTTCTACTTTTTTTGAATAATAGGCTCTTTTTGCTTCTTGTAAATCTGTATATATTGAAATTGCTTTAGTACCTTCGGTAGCATCTAACATAGCAATATAATCTCTACTCATTTTTGTAGCATCCTGATTTACAATTGCTACTGGGATTTCTTTAACTACTTGATTTGAATATATATATGTATAAACAACTAAAATAATAATTGCTACTGATAGAAATGTACTAATAACAGCTTTATCTGATTTAATAGACTTCCATTCGGTTAAAAATGTATTCCAAAATGAGATTTTTGCTTTGTAATATAATTTAAATAATTTTTTCATTATTAAATACTATGATTAAACACTCCTTTTGAAAATAATCTCTTTAATTTAAACCAACCTAATGAAATTGGTATAACACATAAAACCACTAAAATAATAATAGCTTTTAATGAATAAAATACTGGAAACCCACGTTGAGATTGATCTAATAATAATTCAAAAAAATGTGTGAATGGAAAAATTTGACTTAACCATTGTAATACTTTTGGCATTCCAAAAATTGGGAATGTTATTCCTGAAAATGATAAACTAACAGCCACAAAACCAGATCCTATTGTTAAAGCCTCTCTAAAACTATTACTTACAGAAATAAAAAACAATGCGTATGACTGATTTGCTACAATTAATAAAAGTAAACCCAATAATACAGCAAATTTATTTCCAAAAAAAGGAAAATCTTGCCATACGTACATACTAAAAAGCATAATAATTCCTACTAATAAAAACCATACAGTATAAGGAAATACTTTACCTAAAATTATTGCAGACAGATTTCCTTCAGTAATATTTAATAATTTATTTCCCTTACTGTATTTTAAATCTGCTCCAAAACAATAAATGGTTGTTAACATTACAAATATTTGAAAAAACATTGCTAAAAATCCAGTATTTAAATAGTACGAATAATTTGTATATGGATTTGATAGCACGTGGTTATTAGAAACAATTGGCCGATAATTAACCATTGCTTGTTGCATTGAGATTCCCTGTTTGCGCTGTTTCTCAATATTTACACCAGCCGAAATAGTTCCAATTACCTTTCTAAAAGCTTTATATTCTAAACCTCCTGGCAATAATAAATTACTATTATATTGATTTATAATACTAACTTGTTTCCCACTTTTTAAATCGGCTTCAAAGTTTTTTGGAATGGTAATCAGTCCATAAACTTTTCCTAATTGAACTAATTCTTCACCTTTTTGCTGATTTATAGGGAAATAACCAACTTCAATTTCAGGCGCTGTATTTAACTGAGCAATTACATTTCTTGAAATTGCGGAATGATCTAAATCAACTACAGCAACTGGTAAATTGCGGGCCACACCTTTGCTTAAAAGTGTGTTAAAAAACAATATTGAAACAAATGGGAGTACAATTGCAAAAATAAAAGTAGACTTGCTATTAAATAACAGCGCTATTTCTCGTTTTGCAATTCGTAAAGATGCTTTCATTTTACTCATTAAATTGAGAATAATCAATTAAAATACTCATTCCTGGTCTTAAATCAACTTCTTTAGAAACGGGTGCTGCTTTAATTTCAAAAGTTCTAACATCAAAATCTCCAGTTGCTTTTGTTGCATTCCAAGTTGCATAATCACCTAATGCAGCTACATAATAAATTTTAAATTTTACTTTTTTATGATTCAATGCTGGTATAGTTGCTTCAAAAATTTCTTCTTTTTTAAAGTTAAAAAGGCTTGTTTCCTTAATATTTATAATTGCATAACTATTTGCTAAATCTACCAAATGAACTACAGGATAACCGGCTCCAATTAATTCACCTTCTTCAGGTAAAAAATTAAGTACTTCCGCATCAATTGGTGAAATAATATTACGCTCATTTTTGTAACCTTCTAACTCAATTAAAGCACCATCAGCTTGTTTAACTAGGGCAGTAGCAGCTTCAATATCTTCATTTCTTGCACCTTTCATTGCCATTTGATACATACTTAATACAGCTTCCTGATCTTTAATTGCAACTTCTCTTTTAGCGTAAATTTCATCGCGTTGTTGTTCAGAAATTACACCATCTTTAAATAAATTCTCCATACGAGCAAAGGTTTTTTTCATAACATTAGCGGCTGCAGTTGCTTTTTCATACACACTTTTTGCTCCTCTAATCTCCTCTATTCTTGCACCATTGGTTGCTTTCTTTTTTTGAGCATTTGCAGCATCTCTTAAAGCCAATGCTTGTTGTTCTTTTGCCATAATTTCAGGACTTGAGAGTGTTGCTAATAATTGTCCTTTTTTAACACTTTCTCCTTCATTAACTTCAAAAGAATTAATACGAGTTGGTATTTTAGCTGATAAATAAATTTCTTTAGCTTCAATTCTTCCTTGTAAAATAAGGCTTTTAGGTTTTGATATTAACCAAACACCAGATAATACTAAAATTGCAATAATTACAATACTAATTAATGATTTTATAAATTTTGGATTTCTCATTTTAATTTAATTTTGATTTAAGAAAGTTGCTGTTTTTCCTGTAAGTACCATTAACTCTCCATAAGTTATAGTATACTCGTACAAGGCTTTTATTTTATGTAATTGTATTTCAGATAATTTTAAAGTTGCGTCTACTACTTCTAAAGATGTTCCTGTACCTTCTTCAAAAGCACGTGTACGCATAAATTTTAATTTTTCGGCAAATATTTCATTGGCATTTAAACTTTCATATTGTTCCAATTCTTTTTCCATTGTATTGTACAATTTTTCTGTATATGTAGTTAAATTTAACCTTGCTTGTTTGTCTATTTCTTCAACCTGAGCAATTTTATATTTTGAAGCTTTTATTTTATGCTCTCTTTGAAAACCATTAAACAATTCCCACTCAACACCTACTCCAACAAACCATTTTGTATCTACTAAAGGTAAATTATCTTTCCAAAGTACATATTTTCCAAAAACACCAACTTTAGGGAAATAGTCACTGTTTTCAACTTTAACACCTACTTCTGCCAGTTCATGATTTTTTTCAATAGTTTTTAACTGTTGATTTTCAGTTAACATGTCATCTTGAAATTCTTTCAATGGTTTTACAATTGTTGGCTCATTAAATTTGCTTGAAAGACCTTCAATAGCAGTTAAACCAATTAAATTTTGTACAACTGTAGTTGCTAAAGACACATCTTTTTTTGCGGCAAGTAACTCTCTATTAGCATTTGATAAGGCTACTTTTGCGTTTAATGTTTCTACTTCTGGAATTAAACCATTTTCAAAAAATTTGGTTGCTTGGGTGTTATGTAATAAAATTACATCGTACACTTCTTGTCGTAATTGAACAACTTCTTTTGCCAATTTTAACTTAAAAAAGTAGTTAATTAAATTTATAGTTAACGCATCTTCTTTAATTTTATGATGTATTTCTGATAAATCTAACTTAATTTCTGAAGCTTTATTTGCGGCATTAATTTTTCCTCCAGCAAAAATTGGCATAGATACATCTGCAGTGGCAAATCCTAAGTTTTTTTCTTGTAATGTCAAATTCCAATCACCTAAAACTGCTGCAGGATCTGGAATACTCAATAAACCTCCAATCATATTTCTTTGGTTGTTTAAATCTACAGCAATATCTTCGTCTAAATGCAAATAAGTACCTGAAACACCAACTTTTGGCAATCGTAAACCTTTTGTTGCTTTATGCTCTTCTTCCATAGCCTTCACTTCAAAACTTGATGCTTTTGCTTCGCCATTTTTGGATAACATTTCATTATATGCTTGTTTTAAAGTTAGTTCTTGTGCATTTGTAAACGTTGCTACAAGTCCTAAAAGCAATAGTAATTTTAGTTCTATTTTACTCAATTTTGTTAATTTCAAATTTATAATTGCTTTCATTTATTTTAAAATTTTTAAAATATTATCTGTTAAACTTTTTACATCATTTATAGTAACTTCTTGCTCTCCAAATATATTTTTTCGTGTAAAATTTATAAAGTCTACAGCATAAACTAATACATGATAATGCAACTGATAAACTGTTGTGCTAGTGGAAATTTCACCGGATTTAACTCCTATATTTTTAATTCGCTCCATTAATTCGGCACTTTTATATTTAACATCTTCAGAAGCTGAAAAATTCTCATTATGAAGTAGTTGATAAAAGAATTTAGAAGCAATAGGCTCATTTAAAAAGTAAATTACGCGGTTTTGAATAAATGATTCAATTAAGGGGCGAACACTTGTTTGATTTAGGGCTAATAAAAATTCTAACTCTTTATATAATAAGTTTACTTTATCGTAATATAATTCATTAATCAAATCTTGCTTTCCTTTATACGTTCTATACAAATATCCTCCACTAACTTCTGCATTTTTTGCTATCATTGCAATTGTTGTAGCCTCAATACCATTTTCAACAATAGTTTTCATGGTTGCAGCTTTAATTCTATCTATTTTATCGTTATCTATTTTACGTGCCATAATATTATATTAGAATTAATTTGCAAATGTATGAATAAACATTCATTCATTAATTTATTATTTTAGATATTTTTTTAAAACTAATATTCTTTTTAATTTAGAGGAAATTTAAAAGTATGTATGCTATTTTAGATTGCAATAGTTTTTATGCTTCTTGCGAGCGTGTATTTAAGCCTAATTTAATAGGAAAACCTATTGTGGTTTTATCAAATAATGATGGTTGTGTAATTGCGCGAAGTGAAGAAGCAAAACCATTTATACCAATGGGAGCTGAAGCATTTAAATACGAACATGTTTTTAAAGAAAATAAAATCCATGTTTTTTCATCTAATTACTCATTGTACGGAGATTTAAGTACTCGGGTTATGACTATATTATCAAAATATGTTTTAGAAATGGAGGTGTATTCTATAGATGAAGCTTTTTTTAAATTAGATGGAATTAAAAATGAAGAACTAGAAGCGTATGTTTTAAAAATTAAAAAAACGATTGAAAAGCAGGTTGGAATACCTGTGAGCATTGGTGTAGCACCAACAAAATCATTATCAAAAGTTGCTAATAAAATTGCAAAAGAATATACTGGCGAAACAAAAGGTGTATATGTAATTTCAACTGATGAAAAACGTATTAAGGCATTAAAATTGACGAAGGTTGAAAATGTTTGGGGAATTGGTAGAAGTATTTCAAAACAGTTGAAATTCAGGAATATACATACCGCTTATGATTTTACTGTTTTGTCTGACGAATTTGTCCGTAAAAATTTTTCTGTAGTTGGTTTGCGTTTAAAAAACGATTTATCGGGGATTCTTACTATTGGTTTTGAAGAAGTAAAAGACAAACAAAATATTGCAACTACAAGAACTTTTGAACAAGCATTAAAAGAATATGAACCCATTAAAGAACGTATTGCTACATTTGCAAATTCCTGTGCAGAAAAACTTCGGAAACAGCATTCAGAATGTAGTTATTTATACGTTTTTCTGAAAACAAGTAGCTATTCAAATGTAAAACGAAATGTAGGTGTTGTAATTCATTTACCATATATAACAAATTCAAGTATTACTATCTGTAATTATGCCATTAAAGGAATAAATCAACTTTATAAAAAAGGGTATAATTATAAAAAGGCAGGGGTTATTGTTATGGGAATAAAATCTGAAAAGCATCATCAATTTTCCATATTTGAAGATGAAAATCCAAAACACAAAACTTTGATGCAGGTAATGGATACTCTAAATTTAAAATACAATGCTCCAAAAATTAAAATAGCCAATCAAGATTTATATAAAACTTGGAAAATGAAGCAAGAACATTTATCACCAAAATATACAACAGCAATTAATGATATAATTGAAATAAAATGCAATTAAAAAAAGTTTTAGAAACAAAAAAACTAACGATATACAGTCCTAAAAAAACACAATTAAAAGCAAGACCAATTGTGAATGAAGATATTTCTGCCGGTTTTCCTTCACCTGCGGAAGATTTTAAAGAAGTACGTATAAGCTTAGATCAAGAATTAGTTAAAAATGAAGAAGCTACTTTTTATGCTCGCGTGAGAGGAAATTCTATGATTGATGCCAATATTGAAGATGGTGATTTATTAGTTATAGACAGAAGCATAGAAACTAGAAATGGTAAAATTGCCGTTTGTATGATTGATGGTGAATTCACGATAAAAAGATTGAAAGTTAAAAAAGATTGTGTGTATTTAATGCCTGAAAACAACAATTACAAACCTATTAAAGTTTTTGAGGAAAACGAGTTAATTATTTGGGGAATTGTAACCTATGTAATAAAAAAGGTATAAAAAAAGCCGACAATTGTCGGCTTTTAGAATGTTTTAGTCTTTCAGTATACTTCTAGAAATCACTATTTTTTGAATTTCAGAAGTGCCTTCATAAATTTGCGTAATTTTAGCATCACGCATTAAACGTTCTACATGATATTCTTTCACAAAACCATATCCACCGTGAATTTGAACAGCTTCAACCGTTACGGCCATTGCCATATCCGCAGCATATAATTTTGCCATTGCACCACTTAAATCGTAATTTTTATGTTCATCTTTATCCCAAGCAGCCTTTATGCATAAATGGCGAGCAGCTTCAATTTGTGTTGCCATATCAGCTAATTTAAAAGCAATAGCCTGATGTTTGCTTATTTCTTTCCCAAAAGCTTTTCGTTCTTTAGAATATTTTAAAGCTAGTTCATAAGCGCCAGAAGCAATTCCTAAGGCTTGTGAAGCAATTCCAACTCTACCACCAGCCAATGTTTTCATTGCAAATGTAAAACCAAAACCATCTTCACCAATTCTATTTTCTTTAGGAACTTTAACATCAGTAAACATTAAAGAGTGTGTATCAGAACCACGAATTCCTAATTTATTTTCTTTGTTTCCAACTACAAAACCTTCCGCTCCTTTTTCAATAATTAGAGCATTAATTCCTTTATGTCCTTTTTCAACATGAGTTTGTGCAATTACAAGGTAAACACTTGCTGTTCCACCATTTGTAATCCAGTTTTTTGTACCGTTTACTATATAATGGTCGCCTTTATCAATGGCTGTTGTTCTTTGGGAAGTAGCATCAGAACCAGCTTCAGGTTCACTTAAACAAAAAGCACCAATAATTTCACCAGTTGCAAGAGGTACTAAATATTTTTGTTTTTGTTCTTCGGTACCATAAGTTTCAAGTCCCCAACAAACCAGTGAGTTGTTGACAGACATTACAACTGAAGCAGATGCATCAATTTTTGAAATTTCTTCCATAGCTAAAACGTATGAAACGGCATCTAAACCACTACCTCCATATTTTGGATCAACCATCATTCCTAAGAATCCAAGTTCTCCCATTTTTTTTATTTGTTCAGCAGGAAATTGTTGTTTTTCATCGCGTTCTATAACTCCAGGTAATAGTTCATTTTGTGCAAAATCGCGAGCAGCATCACGTATCATTATTTGCTCTTCAGTTAAATTAAAATCCATAATTAATAACAGTTTTAAATAAAAGGTTAATTTTCCTCAAATATAGCGCTTTTTTTAATTAATTTTTATTATATATATAAAATTTTAGGAATTGAGATTAAGTGAAACACTTGCATAAATATTAATTGTAAAAGATTTATAAGGGCTTTTAATTGATGAATATTTTAGCTTGAATAATGTGTGTTAAATTGCTTTAATCTGAATTCTAAATCTTTAAATTGTGATGGTTTTGTTTGTGAAACGCAAGCTCTTAAACCTTCAGTATGTTCGCTTCCAGTAATTGACAAAGAAATAGCTGAAATACCATAGTATAAAAGTCTTTCCAACAATTCGTCACCTGTCATATTTTTGTACGAAAAGGTAAAGTAAAATCCATCAGCTAAAGGTTTATCTTCGTCTTTATCATAAACAATTGTAAAACCGTTTTCAATAAAAATTTTCTTCATAACCTTTGCGCGTTTTCCATATTCTTTTATTTGTTCAATAAAATTAAAAGTACCATTATTTACAGCTTTTAACATAGCAGCTAAGCCATATTGAGCTGAATGAGTTACACCGGATGATAATGAATATAAAACTTTGTAAATTAAATTATACCCAAATAATGGATTGCCCAATTTATCTTCTAATTCAGGATATTTTTTATTGAATAATTGTTCACTTATAACCAACATCCCAACACGTTGTCCTGCATAAGAAAATATTTTAGAGCTTGAAATTAATAAAATCCAATTATTTGTATATTTAGCAACTGTAGGTTGGTAAGGTGGCACACCAGGTTGAGAGTAATCTTTTCTAAAGTCCATTCCAAAATAAGCCAAATCTTCAATAACAATTACATCATATTTAATAGCTAATTCTGCAATAATTTTTAATTCTTTTTCCAAAAAACAGATCCAAGATGGATTGTTGGGATTAGAATAAATGATGGAAGAAATGTTTCCTTTTGATAAAAAAGAAGCTAGTTTGTCTTTTAAAGCCTCACCGCGATAATTGTAAACATCAAAGGTTTCGTATTTCTGATTTAAAATGCTTAGCTGTTGTTTTTGAACAGGAAATCCCGGATCAATAAACAAAACAGTATCTTTTTTAGTATTTAATTTATTTAATAATAAAAAAGAGGCAAATGCACCTTGCATAGAACCTACTGTTGGGATACAGCATTTCCTATCAATCTTAATATTTAAAAATTTTTTAACAAAATCAACCATTTCATTTTTTAAATGTGCAACTCCATCGATCATCGGATATTTTGAGGCAACTCCATTTTTTAAGGCTGCTATTTCTGCATTTGTACCAATTTCTGGTGGTGCTAAACCTGGAACACCCATTTCCATTCTTATAAATTTTTCATTGGAATCATTTTCAATAGTATTTACCAAGCTAACCAATTCTCTTATAGATGCATTGCCAATATTTTTGATCCCAGCATTTGCAATGGTAGTTTTTACAATAGTGTAATTTATAGGTGTATTTTGATTTGTAATAACGGTCATTTTTTAGTGTTTAATTTATACAAAATTACATAAACTTTTTACAAGTTGATTTAATTTATTTTATCCAACTTCGTTTTTTTATCATAAAAAAATATTCATAAAGAATCATATTTTTTGAAATAGTTATTGGGTTAATTTTTTTATATTTATCGAAAATTAAACGGTAGTATACATGGAGACACTCATTATTCTAATATTCATTGGAGGATATTTGGCAATTGCGTTAGAGCATAATTTAAAATTAGATAAATTAATTCCGGCATTAGCTATGATGGCTATTTTATGGGCACTAGTATCATTTGGAATTGAGACTTTTCCAAATTGGTTCGATTCTGGAGCTCATAAATTAGTTGAGGGTTTTTCGAATTTTTCTATAGAAGAAAGACATATTTTATTGGAAGAAACGCTATTGCATCATTTAGGGAAAACAGCCGAAATTTTATTTTTCTTATTAGGAGCTATGACCATTGTTGAAATTATTGATTATTTTGATGGTTTTGCAACTTTTAAAAATTATATAAGAACAAAAAACAAGAAAAAGCTTTTATGGATTTTTGCCTTTTTAGCATTTATACTTTCTGCAATTATTGATAACTTGACAGCTACTATAGTTTTGATTACCATTCTTCAAAAAATAATACATGATAGAAATACGAGATTGTGGTTTGCGGGTATTATAATTATTGCTGCCAATGCAGGTGGTGCTTGGTCACCGATTGGTGATGTAACAACTACAATGCTTTGGATTGGTAAAAAAGTTACCTCTGCAAAATTAATTGAATATTTAATTATTCCGGCTTTAATATGTATGGCAGTTCCTACATTTATTGCTTCATTTATGAAACCTTTTAAAGGGAATATTGAAGATGTTATTGTGGAAGATTCTAACACCAAAAATAAATATGGAGCTATTATGCTTTATTTAGGTCTAGGTTCCATCTTGTTTGTACCAATATTTAAAACAATTACTCATTTACCACCATATGTGGGTATGATGCTGTCTTTATCTTTTGTAGGTATTTTTGCTGAAATTTATAGCAGATCACAATTTAGCATCTCAAATATTATAGAGAATGAAGATAATGATTCAGTAGGTTTTCATAGTCCAGTTCATAAATCATTATCAAGAATAGAAATGCCAAGTGTATTATTTTTCTTTGGTATTTTAATGGCTGTAGCAGCATTAGAATCATTAGGAATGTTGTTTTTAGGAGCAGAAGGATTAAAAACAATTATACCAAATGATAATATTGTTGTGATGCTTTTAGGTGTAGGATCAGCAATAGTTGATAATGTACCTTTAGTTGCCGCAAGTATGGGAATGTTTCAAGAGCCTATTGATGATCATTTATGGCACTTTGTAGCTTATTCTGCAGGTACAGGTGGAAGTATGTTAATTATTGGTTCAGCAGCAGGTGTTGTTGCAATGGGAATGGAAAAAATTAACTTCTTTTGGTATTTTAAAAATATAGCTTGGTTGGCAGCCATTGGTTTTGTAGCTGGAGCCATAGCATTTACGTTTTTAAGAAATTTTTAAGAAATTTTGAAAAGATTAAAACCCGAAAAAAAATTTTCGGGTTTTTTTATAATGAAAAATCAAGCAATTTTATCACAGTAATTTCGTTAAACTGAAATAAGAATCATAAAATTAAAATTAATGCTTTTATTAGTACAACAAGTATCAAAAGAAATTTTTGAAGAAGTGGTTTCTGAAGAAAAAACACTTTCCATTTATAAATTAATCATGGATGGTGGTTTAGGAGGGCAAATTATCATTGCATTGTTAGTTATTTTATTAACTGTAGCATTGTATATTTATTTTGAACGCTTTTTTGCTATTAAGGCAGCTTCAAAAACAGACCGTAATTTTATGAATCAGATTAAAGATCACGTATCTCATGGAAAATTAGATGCAGCAAAAGTTTTATGTGCTCAAGCAAATTCTCCTGCTTCAAGATTAATTGAAAAGGGAATATCAAGAATTGGAAAACCACTAGCAGATATTAATACTGCCATTGAAAATGCCGGACGATTAGAAATTTATAAACTAGAAAAAAATGTTAGTGTATTAGCAACTATTGCCGGAGCTGCACCAATGCTTGGGTTTTTAGGAACAGTAATTGGAATGATTGTAGCTATTCACGAAATTGCTAATGCAGGTGGTCAAATAGATATTAAGATGTTGTCAGATGGTTTATATACCGCAATGACAACAACTGTTGCCGGACTAATTGTAGGTATTATTGCTTATATTCAATACAATCACTTAGTTGTTAGAACTAATAAGGTGGTTTATGAAATGGAAGCACATTCAGTAGAATTTTTAGACTTATTAAACGAACCTGTTTAAATTTATGTGTAATTGTTTAAAAGTTGAATTGTGTAATAAGCAATTTAACAATTATATTTAAAGGATTAAACAAATAAACACTTCAACAAAAATAATTATGGATATTAGAGGAAGAAATAAAATAAGTCCAGACTTCAATATGTCATCTATGACTGATATTGTTTTTTTGTTGCTTATATTTTTTATGATAACTTCAACATTGGTTACAACAAGCGCACTGGATATTCTATTACCAAAAGCCAGTGGAAAAACTGAAAATAGAAAAGCAGTTTCAGTAAGTATTACTAAAAATCTAACTTTTTACATTGATAATAAAAAAGTGAATGAATCTAACTTGGAACAAAATTTATTAGCAATATTATCAAAAAAGAAAAGTCCAACCATTATTTTAAGAGCTGAAGAAGGTGTGCCAATTGAAAAAGCTGTAAAAGTTATGGATATAGCAAATAGAAATAGATATAAAGTAATATTAGCAGTTCGACCTAAATAACATGTTCAGTTTTTTAAACACAAAATATAAAAGAAAATCAGCAGCGATAACAAGTGTAATTATGAGTTTGTTAGTAGTTGTATTATTTTTTGCTGGGATGAAATATTTAGACCCACCAAAAGAGTACGGTATTGCTGTAAATTTTGGAACGTCAGCTGTTGGCATGGGCGATATTCAACCTACGGAACCATTAAAATCAACTTCAGAAGAAAAATTACCAGAAGAAAAAGTTGAAGAAATAAAAGAACCAGAAGTTATAGAAAAAGCTTCAGAAGTTTTAGCAGAAGATGTTGCAACACAAAATAATGAAGAAGCAATAGCCATAAAGAAAAAGCAAGATGCTAAAAAGAAAGCCGATGAAATTGCGAAAAATGCTGAGCTAGAAAAAGAACGTATTGAAAAAGTAAAACTAGCTGCTATTGCTAAACAAAAAGCAGAAGAGGAAGCAAAAAGGAAAAAACTAGACGCTTTAATTGGTGGAATTAATAATGCAGATGGAACTGCAACTGGTGGAGAGGGAAATGATACAAAAGCAGGCGATAAGGGAAATATTAACGGTGACCCAAATGCAAATGGTTACTATGGAAATGGCGGCGGAGGCGGAAATGGAGATTATCAATTAGGAAATAGAAAACCAGTGAGTAGACCAAAACCTAACTATATTTGTAATGAAGAAGGCTTAGTTGTTGTAAGTATTGAAGTAGATGTAAATGGAAGCGTTATTAAAGCAACTGCAGGAGTTAAAGGTTCAACTAATACTGCGCAGTGTTTATTATCTCAGGCCAAGGAAGCTGCTTTAAATACCAAATGGAGTGCAGATGCAAAGGCGCCTTCAAAACAAGTTGGAATCATAAAATATAGATTTTCATTATCTCAATAATTTTTAATGAATTACAAAGAAACCCTTGAGTGGATGTTTGCACAATTACCAATGTTTCAGAGAGACGGTAAAGCAGCATTCAAAAAAGATTTAACAAATAGTGTAGCTTTCTCAAAGCATTTAAATTATCCTGAAAAAAAGTTTAAATCTATTCATATAGCAGGAACTAATGGAAAAGGCTCTACCAGCCATATGGCAGCTTCAATATTACAAGAAGCAGGTTATAAAGTTGGTTTGTATACGTCCCCACATTTAAAAGATTTTAGCGAACGAATTAAAATTAATGGTGAAGTAATTTCTGAAACCGAAGTAGTTGATTTTATTGCAAAAAATAATTCATTCTTAGTAAAATATAAACCTTCATTTTTTGAAATGACAGTTGGTTTGGCTTTTGATTGTTTTGCGAAGCATGAAGTTGATATTGCAGTTGTTGAAGTTGGTTTAGGAGGCAGATTAGATTCAACAAATATTATTACTCCTGAAGTTGCAGTAATTACCAATATTGGTTTTGATCACACACAGTTTTTAGGAGAAACATTGTCTGAAATTGCTTTTGAAAAGGCAGGTATTATTAAAAATGAAATTCCGGTAGTTATAGGAGAATTTAAAGAAGAGACATACCCTGTTTTTAAAAAAATTGCAAAAGAACATAAATCGCCATTATTTTTGGCTTCATCTAGTGTTAAAAATAACTATCAATCAGATTTAAAAGGAATTTATCAAATTCACAATATAAAAACAGCCATTCAAACTATTGCTATTTTGAAAACAAAAGGATTTGTTATCTCAGAGGAGAATATCAAAGATGGTTTACAAAAAGTTGTTGAAAATACCGATCTTTTAGGTAGGTGGCAAACATTAAAATATGAACCAAAAGTAATTTGTGATACAGGTCACAATAAAGAAGGGCTAGAATATGTTTTTAAGCAATTAAAACAAGAATCATTTAAAAAACTACATATTGTTTTTGGTGTTGTAAATGATAAGGATTTAAATTCAATTCTTCCGTTATTTCCTAAAAATGCAACCTATTATTTTTGCAAACCAAATATTCCAAGAGGATTAGATGCAAGAGATTTACAAAAAAAATGTTCAAAATTTGATTTGGTTGGAAATGTTTATTCTTCTGTGGAAGAGGCCTATAAATCAGCTTTAAATTTAGCCAATAAAAAAGATTTAATTTTTGTTGGAGGAAGCACTTTTGTTGTAGCTGAGATAGTGTAAAAACATGTAATTTAATATGGTTTTGATAAGATCTTAATAGCTACTCGCCCTAGAATGCTACAACTTTACCTCATAATTTAGTGTTATAAACTAATCTAATTTAAATCCTTAATAGGAATCTTAATTTTAAAAAAATAAAAATAATTAACTCCATCTGAACGATTAATTAATTTAATGTTCAAATTTTTTATACCTAATTACTAACTAAAAAACTATAATTATGAAAATTATTAAAAAATTGTTGCTGGCAATACTTATGCTTGCTTTTTCCTTTACTACAAAAATTATTGCTCAAGACGAAGTACAAAAAGAAGAATTTAAACCAGTTTTCTTAACCGTTACAACTGGGCATTGGAGTTCAGATTTAAATGTTGATTTTACGGATTGGTTGAAAACAGAAAAGGAATATTTTGATAAAGTAACTATGAAAAACGATTTAATTATTGGCTCTGGTTATTATACCCATTATTTTACACCAGATAATTCTGAGGTGGTTTTTGTCTCAGTTTATAAAAATTGGGAAGATATAGAAAATGCAAATGATGTAAAAGCTAAATTGGTTGAAGAAGGATGGCCAGATAAGGATTAGAGAATAGCTTTTTTTAAAAAACAAAGTAGTTATTATAGTCCAATGCATAGCGATGAAATTTATGTGTCTGGACCTTTTACCAAATCTCTAAAAACAGATTCTAAAGAGCCTTTATTGTTTTATGTAAAAAAGAATGTTTTGGGTAATGGTGGTGATGGTTTTAAGGAATACTTTGAAGGTGTGACTATGAAAAATTCTTTTATAAAGGGATATTATACCCATAGACATCGTTGGGGTCAAATAGTAGAGATGCAATGGAAGTATTTGTATTTGCTAACTTAGCAGCTATTGAAAGTTCTTTTGATGAAACAGCTAAATTAGTTAAGGCATATTGGCCCGATGAGAATAAAAGAAAAGAATTTTTTAAAGATTATAGCAAAATATTTTCTGGACATGGAGATTACATTTATCATAATGTTCCTGAGCTTGCAAAATAATTAATTATATTAAAATATTGACTCTGAACCAATTGGTTCAGAGTTTTTTTATAGGATTATTTTAGTAGCTTAGGAATAATAAATAAAACATAATTTGTTTAATTTTTTTATTAAAAAGCTTTGTGTAATACAAAATCTAGTTATATATTTGCAACCGCTTAGGGCAATTAGCTCAGTTGGTTCAGAGCACCTCGTTTACACCGAGGGGGTCGGGGGTTCGAATCCCTCATTGCCCACCAATAGAGTCTCAAACTCAACCAAAAACCCGCAAATACTAATGTTTGCGGGTTTTTTCATTTTTAAGAATATCAAATAATACCATATAAAACCAATCTATTCGGGAGGAATTCGGGAGTCATTTTTCGGGAGGTCATTTACTCCCGAATTGGCTGGGAAATATTGCTATCACTGGGACTGTAATTTTTTTTTGTAAAAAAAATGATGTAAATTGGGTGAAAAATTAGCACAAAAAGTGAGTCTTTCTCTCTCCATATTGTATCATATTAGAAAAGCCAAAGGAAAATCTGACGGCTTAGCAGGTATTTATTGTAGAATTACGGTAGATGGATCTCGTGCAGAGATGAGTATTAGTCGTAAAGTTCCAATTGATAAATGGGATGTTTTGGCAGGACGTGTTAAAGGGGTGTCAGCTAATGCGCAAGAGATAAATGAATTGATACGAAGTATCGAAAATGCTATTTTGGATAAGCAAAGAGAATTTATTAAGCAAGGAGCTTCCTTTACCGCAACTGATTTGCGAGATGCTTATCTTGGAAAAAATCAGAACTATAAAAAATTACTAGAATTATTTAAAGAGCATAATGATAAAATATTTCGGTTAATAAGTACAGGGGAATATGCACTGGGAACTTATAAGCGCTATGATACGGTTTATAATCATCTTGAAGAATACATTAAATTGAATTATCAATGTTCAGATATTCCTATAAAGAATATAGATTATAAGTTTATTGAAGATTTTGCATTTTATCTTAAGTCTGAAAAATCATGTGCAAATAATACAGCACTTAAATACATTAGGAATTTTAAAAAGATTATGCGTATTGCCCAGGCGCATAACTATATTTCCAAAGACCCTTTTATAAATTGGAAAATGAAAAAAAAGATAGTTCATCGAGAGTTTTTATCTGAGGATGAAATAAAAAGCATGTCTGAGAAAGATTTTGAGATGGATCGATTAAACCAAGTAAGAGATATTTTCATTTTTGCATGTTTTACTGGTTTAGCTTATATAGATGTTCAAAAGCTTACTCATGATGATATATTGTTAGGGATAGATGGGAGTAAATGGATAAAAATTAGACGAACTAAAACCGATACGCCTAGTAGTATCCCAATTTTACCAGAGGCACAACGAATTCTAAATAAATATGCTGATTATCCCCAGAAAGTGAACATGAACAAATTACTTCCAGTTGCAAGTAATCAAAAAGTAAATGCTTATTTAAAGGAAATTGCAGTTGGGTGTAAAATTAAAAAGACATTAACGTTCCATTTAGCTAGACATACTTTTGCAACTACAGTAACACTATCAAGAGGGGTTCCTATTGAAACAGTAAGTAAGATGCTTGGGCATACAAATCTTTCTACAACTCAACATTACGCTAAAGTACTTGACCTTAAAATAAGTAGAGATATGCTAGCTTTGAAAGAACGAGAAAGTATTTTGGATAATAGTGAAGCTAAGAATACAGATCAATGTTGATTTTGGGGTGCTTGCGAACAATATGATTTTTAAGACAACGTGGGAAATTTAATTAATCGAAAATTATCGGGGATTAACCTCAAATGTTTTTGAATTTTTAATAAGGTCTAGGTAATATTTTTCCATCCCTTTTTAATGTTCAAATGAATTTCCTTTCAATGCGCTCTGCATAAGGCAACGGGAGTGTATTGAAAGGAAATTTTGTATAATAAAAACAAGTAAAATAGACTAACGAAAGAGTATATATGTTCTCTATTAGAATTTTAAAAGTTCATATAAATCAACTCCTAAAGCTTTAGATATTGTATACAATGAATAAATAGTTGAATTAACCTTACCGTTCTCAATTTTTTCAATAGCTTGACGGTCTTTTCCGCAGGAACGAGCTAAATCGGATTGATTTAAGCCTTTTTTAGTTCTAAGCTCAACGACTCTTTTTCCTACTTTTTTACTTAATTGATCCTTTGTCATATTACAAATGTCATACTATTATATCACATTTATGTCATATAAAAATATGACAATTGGAAATTTTTACTATATTTGTCATATAATTATACGACAAATTAATTATTGCCTAATATATACGTCATGAAGAACAAAACAAAAATATCCACAAAATTCCCATTACAGGAGGAACTTTTAGACCTTTTAAAGAAACTCCTGCCATTGCATTCAGTAAATGTGATTAGTGTTCAAAAAGAAAAAAAGAAACAAGAAATATTTTTATCACCAATATGTACTAATCCACAAAAGCTAGTAACCTATACGCTGCTTATTATCACTTATAAACCTATTTCCAAAAGGCTAGGAGAGTTTATGGACGATGTATTCAATAAAATGCAACAGCGTTGTAAAATCTATGCCATTATGTATACATTGTCAAATGCAAAGAAGCGATTGGATTTTGGAAACAATTTTCTGTCTCAAGCCTTATTTCAAACCCCCTGTATCTATAAATACGACAACTCTCTATTAAAGTTCAAGAACTTTCCGTTGCTTTTTTATCAAAAAATTTACCAGCGCATTCTAGAAACTTGGAAGGCTCGTATGGATCGTGCAGAATACCTGCTTTCCGTAGTAGACGGCAGTGAATCCAGAGAAGATTCTACAGCCAGATTGTCCGTGATGCACTATGCAATAGAACAGGTATGCATGGCACTCTTATATGTGTTTTGGGAATATCAACCAAAACACTATTCGCTGACCTATTTGCTACATTTATGTAGTCACTTTACTCAATTACCACAAACCATATTCCCTAAAGAGACTTATGGCTTGCATCGCATCTATTATATGCTGTGTAATGCGCAACATATAATGCGGTTCAAAGCTCAAAATGAATTCTCGGAAAGAGATACAGACAAAGCCTATAATCGTTGTGAGCAGTTTTATGACGAAGCCAAGAAACTAGGAGAAGAACAGTTGGAACACCTCAAGGAACTCCATTGCAAACCTTCTGAATAATAAAATATTTTAAATCGGAATGCTATGAAAAATAAAGCAAAAAAACAATCCAAAAAAAATAATAATAACCCAAACAAAGAAAAACTAGAAGCTATTATTAAACTTTTAAGTCCAAGAAAACGAAAGTACTATAAGATTGATGAGGAGGAACTATCATCACAAGAAGTTACCTTTATGGTTGAAAATAATGACGAATTGCGCTATATTATTTCTTGCCTTTTAAGGGTTAGTATATTAGCTTTAGAAAGCGATGGAATTTTGTGTCCTCCAAGATTACCTTTTTGTTCAAATGAGTCAGCAGTTATAACCATACTTGAATTGATAGATAATATATTACCAGATGAACAACTAAGCAGTTATGACGAGATAGAAAAACTATTATTATCAAAAGCATCGTTATCTGAAAATAAATAATAAACCAACTAAAACACTCAAAATTATCCGTTTTTAAACTTTTGGATTTAGAGGCTGGTATTTAGAGATGAGAATCCGAAAGTTTAAAAATGAACCAAACTCGCCAAAAGCGAGCGCGGTAGTTTGCACATTATTATAAGCTAAAATAGAAGCTATCAAATTCAATTATTTAAAACCAAATTTTAAGATTTCCGTGGTTTTTTACGAAAAAAAGTCTTGATTCTACTGGGCTACGAAGTTTTTTTACGAAAAAATCACGGAAAAACAAATTTTAAATACTTTATATATGACTGTAAGTCAAGTAATAACAAGATTGTAACATCGCGCAGCGTGTTACCCTCTTGCTTTTCCCCCCTTAGTTTTACAATCACGCTTATATAGAGAATTTTTTATGATAGTAAGTACTTGTAATAAGTAACTTTTTGTTGGGGAAAACGCGCTATAGTTGTTGACTTAATCTCTTAAATATAGCCCTTCTATCTTTTGGAAATGCATTAAATAGACGTTTTATAAATTGAATTGATCAGAATTAACTTAGATTAATTATTACGGTAAAACCGTAATTTTTAAAAGAATTTTACTGTTACTTTAGCGCAGAATTAATTATTCCTAAATGTTAAAAATTAAAATTCCAGATGATTTAAGGGAAGATTTGGACTTTGTAGAAAATAGTTTAGAGTAGAAATGAAACGCCTTATGAGATCCTTCCATATGGTTATTAAATTTAGTTGTACAATAAAATGCTAGTTGTGACCAGAAAATATGAATGTTAAATTTATTGATAAGAATAAGGTGTCAAATAATGTTAATTTGGTTTTAAAATATTGGAAGAAAAAGATATTAAATAGAGAAGAAGTTCGTGGATCGCGCCAGAAACAAAATAGTCTGCCTTGTGTCACTATTAATGCCAATGAACTAAATTATTTTAATAGCCTTACCAATAAAAACCCAATAGCTCAATATACTGTTATAAGTGCTATTTATTCTTTTTTGTTAAAAAAACTAATCGATGTATTTGATGGTTATATTGTTTCAGATTATAAAGATCAATGTAATTATTTGCTTCTATCATTTTCTATAGAATTAAATATATCATTTAAAGAGTATCTTCAAAAGATAAAACTCGAAATTTTAGAGACTTTAAACAATTCTAATTTCAACAAAGAAATAATAGCAGAAAAAACAGGTCTTAATGATTTAAGGTTTTTGTCAAATTACGGAATTAATATAAACTCTAGTCCTAATTTAGAGTGTAATGGAATTTTATTTGATATAACATTCAACGATAATCAAAATTTAGAAATTCAAGTTTCTTATTTAGAAGGATTCGTCAATAAATCAATAGTTGAATATTTAGTTCAGCATTTTAGGGACTTCCTCATTAATTTAGAATACAACATTGAAATTAATTTATCGGAATACTCCTTATTGAACGATAAAGAAAAACATCATTTATTAGTTGATTTCAATAACACAGATGTTAACTATCCTAAAAACAAAACTATAGTTGATTTATTTGAAGAACAAGTTGCAAAAACACCAAATAATATAGCGGTTGTATTTCAAAAATACACATTAACTTACAAAGAATTAAACGAAAAGGCTAATCAATTGGCCAATAGTATTTCCTCTAAATATATTATCAATAAAGGTGATGTAGTAGGTGTTTTTTTGCCCAAGTCGGATATTGGAATTATTGCTACACTAGCCCTATTAAAGTTAGGTGCAGTTTATTTGCCTATAGACACTAATTATCCCCAAGAGAGAATCGATTATTTAATAAAAGACAGTGGATTAAAATTGCTAATTAGCGATAGAGCCGAGTTGAAAAATGACAATTGCGATCTACTAAATGTTAATCTAGTAGATTTAGAGGATTATAGTAACGAAAATACCAATACGGCTATTTCACCCAAAGATTTAGCGTATGTAATTTATACTTCAGGTTCAACAGGACTCCCAAAAGGAGTTATGGTTGAACATACCAGTAATATAAACATGTCTTTAGATCAAATCAAATCTTTTGGAATTTCCGAAAGTGATAAAGTTGTATGGTTCGCTTCTGTTGCTTTCGATGCATCTATATCTGAGATTATGATGAGTTTGTTTAGTGGAGCTACACTATGTGTTCCTACAGAAGATATAATTAAAGATAAAGAACAATTTGTAAGTTTTTTAAAAGAAGCAAAATCAACAGTAGTAACTTTTCCTCCAAGCTATTTAGGATTATTGTCCGAAAAAGATATTTCAGGATTAAGATGTGTCATTACGGCTGGAGAATCTGCTAATCCAACTAAAGCAATAGCTGTTGTAAAAGCAGGAATTGATTATTATAATGCTTACGGGCCTACTGAATGTGCTGTTTGTGTGTCGATTTATAAGGTAACTAAAAATGATTTTGATAAGTCAATCATTCCAATTGGCAGACCGATTTCTAATTCACAAGTTTACATATTAGATGAAGCATTTCAACCGTTACCAATTGGAGTTTCGGGAAGGATGTATGTCTCGGGAGCTGGTGTGGCGAGAGGGTATTTAAATAAACCGGAACTCACTAAAGAGAAGTTTGTGGAAAACCCTTTTATAGAAGGAGAGCGAATGTATGATACTGGAGATTTAGGCTGTTGGTTACCTGACGGTAATATTGAGTTTTTGGGTAGAAAAGACCAGCAAGTAAAAATACGAGGATACAGAATTGAACTAGGGGAGATTGAGAATACAATTTCGCAGTATTCAGAGGATTTAAAACAAGTAGCTGTTGATGTAAAAGAAAACAACAAAGAGAAAATATTGGTTGCCTATTTTGTCTCGACAACAAATATAAACAAATCAGCGTTGCGAAGTTTTCTACAAGAAAAACTACCGGAATATATGGTTCCGAGTTTTTATGTGGCATTAGAAAAACTGCCATTAACCCCGAATGGGAAAATAGATAGAAAATGCTTGCCAAGTACTACTGGTAATGATATTATAAGAAAAGAATATGTAGCTCCAAGAAATAGAACCGAAGAAAGCTTAGTTTCAATATGGCAAGAAGTATTAGGAATAGAAAAAATAGGTATTACAGATAATTTCTTTGAATTAGGAGGACATAGTTTGATAGTGTCTCAGGTAATTAATAGATCCCATAAGCAATTAGGTCAAACGGTATCTTTCAAAGTTTTTTTTGCAAGCCCAACCATTGAAGGCTTAAGTGAACAGTTACAAATCAATCAATATACATCAATATCTAAAGCACTAGAATCAGCATCTTATCCATTGACCGCTTCGCAAGGTAGATTATGGATATTATGTCAGTTAGAAGGTGGTTCTTTGGCGTATAACATGCCAGCCGCTGTTAAATTAACAGGAACTGTTGATGTCAATAAATTTGAAGAATCGTTTCTAATATTAATTCAACGCCATGAAATTTTAAGAACTTTTTTTAAAACACATGAAGAAGGAGAGGTTCGTCAATATGTTGTACCTACCAATCAAGTAACTTTTAAGATAGAAGAAAAGGATTTTTGTTTAGTAGAAAACCAAGAAGAAAAAATTGCGGATTATCTACAGGAAAGAAACAATAAAGCTTTCGATTTAGAGCAAGCACCACTTGTAAGAGCTTCTTTAATTAAATCAAAAGAAGAAGAATATGTATTTTTCTTATCCCTGCATCATATCATTGGTGATGGATGGTCAATAGAAATTTTAATATCAGAGATTGTAAAAACGTACAATGCGCTAATACAAGGAAAAAAAATTAGTTTACCACAATTAAGTATTCAGTATAAAGACTATGCGGTATGGCTTAATGAAGAAATACAACAAGACAAACATAAAGCATCAGAGCGATATTGGCTGCAACAGTTTGAAGGAGAGCTGCCGGTATTGGATTTACCGAGTTTTAAAACACGCCCCTTAATTCAGACCTATAATGGAGAAAATGTAACACATCAGTTTTCAAGAGCATTTTTAGACAAATTAAAAACGTTTTCAAAAGAACAAGATGTTACCTTATTCATGACTTTAATGACGGGAATAAATTTCTTGTTACATAGATACACAGGTCAAGATGATATAATAATAGGAACTCCGATAGCTGGGAGAGAACATCCAGACTTAGAGAATCAAATGGGCTTGTATTTGAACACGCTTGCCATACGGACCCGATTCAAAGAAGGAAATAGTTTTTTAGATTTGATAGCAGTAGAAAAAGAATCTTTACTTGGTGCTTACGATCATCAAAGTTATCCTTTTGATGCATTAGTAGGGAAATTGAATTTAAAGAGAGACACCAGCCGTTCCGCTTTATTTGATGTTCTGGTAGTTTTGCAAAACCAGGGACAATTAAATAATATTAATAATGAAGAACTTTCAAATCTTGAAGTAAGTGATTACGATTTTAAAAGCAAGACATCTCAACTTGATATTAGTTTCACTTTTGTTGAAGCAAAAGGATTAGACTTAACTATAGAATACAATACAGATATCTATGATGGATATCTGATAGAGAGAATGTTTTCCCATTTTGAAAACCTGCTTACAGAATCATTAGAACAACCTGAAAGACTTATCCAAGATGTAGATTACTTAACAGATAAGGAAAAGCAACAACTATTAGTTGAATTCAATAATACGGAAGTAATTTATTCTAAAGATAAAACTATAGTAGATTTATTTGAAGAACAAGTAGCCAAGACTCCAAATAATGTTGCTATTGTATTTGAAGAAATGGAATTAACCTACGGAGACCTCAATGAAAAAGCCAATCAATTGGCCTATCATCTAAGAGATAACTATGCTATAAAACCAGATGATTTAATTGGAATCAAGTTAGACAGAAGCGAAATGATGATTGTCTCTATTTTAGGGATATTGAAATCGGGGGCAGCTTATGTGCCTATTGATATTAATTATCCGCAAGAAAGAATAGCATATATTGAAAAAGACAGTAACAGTAAAGTTGTTTTAGATGAAGCGGCATTAGACAGTTTTAATGAAGTTTCAGAAAAATATTCAAAAGAGAATATAGAAAAAATCAACCAACCCCACGATTTAGCGTATGTAATCTATACTTCTGGAACTACAGGAAATCCAAAAGGGGTAATGGTAGAGCATTTTAGTGTAGTTAGTATTTCTGAGAATTGGAAAATGCATTACGGCTTAGATCAGATCGATGTAAATTTATTACAACTGGCAAGTATATCATTTGATGTATTTGTTGGTGATATTTGCCGTTCTATTCTTAATGGGGGCAAAATGATTATTTGTTCAAACGATGTTAAATTAAACCCGGAACATCTGTTTGCATTAATGCAAAAGCAAGAAATATCAATTCTGGAAGGAACACCGAGTCTATTATTACCGTTAATGGACTATATAAATAATGAAAGTAAAGAATACAGTTTTTTTAAAATATTAATTTTTGGTTCAGACAGTTTTAATAATCAGGATTATAATACATTAAAGGATAAATTAGGAAAAGGAATAAAGATAATTAATAGTTATGGTGTTACAGAAGCTACTATTGATTCAACTTATTATGATGATTACAAAAAGGATTTAAATGGTTTTACACCAATTGGCAAACCGTTTTCTAACACTAAAATAAGAATATTAGATTCTCGTGATAATTTAGTTCCTTCAGGAGTTTATGGTGAAATATGTATTGGAGGAGATGGATTAGCAAGAGGGTATTTTAATAATGAAGATTTAACTTCAGAAAAATTTGTAATAAATCCATTTAAAATTGATGAAAAACTATATAGAACAGGAGATTTAGGACGATGGTTTGAAGATGGGAATATCGATTTTATAGGTAGAAGTGACAATCAGGTCAAAATAAGAGGCTATCGAATAGAATTGGGAGAAATCGAGAGTGCTTTACAAAAAAATAGGAGTATTGATTCCTGTATAGTTTTAGCTAAAAATAATTCTTTAGGGGAGAAATATCTGGTTGCCTATATAGTAAGTAATGAAGATTTAAAAGTATCTGGTATAATATCTGATTTAAAAGATATTATACCAAACTATATGATACCGTCCTATTTTGTACAAATGGATACTCTGCAATTGACTCCAAATGGAAAAATAGATAGAAAATCATTACCTGACCCCGAAGAATCAAGAATTTCATCAGGTATTGAATATGTAGCTCCAAGAAATGAGTCAGAGACAAAACTGGCAGCGATTTGGCAAGAAGTATTAGGAGTAGAAAAAATTGGAGTTAAAGACAATTTTTTTGAACTAGGAGGTCATAGTTTAAAAGTAACAAAATTATTAAATTTTATAAATAAAGCGTTTGGTGTAAAAATTTCATTCAAAGATTTATTTTCAAATATGATTTTGGAAGAACAAATAAAAATAATCGAAACAGCTAAAAAAGAAGCCTATAATAGTATTCTAAAATTAACAGAGCAATCTAGTTATGTTTTATCTTCCTCTCAACGTAGGCTGTGGTTATTAAGTCAATTTGAAGGAGGAAACACAGCCTATAATATGCCGAGTGTTTTTGAATTAGAAGGTAATTTAGCTATTTCTTCCTTACAAGTTGCTTTTCTGTCACTTATTGAACGTCATGAATCATTAAGAACGGTATTTAAAGAAGAAGCTGGAGAAGTAAGACAAGTTATATTGAAGATTGAAGAAATTAAGTTCCAATTGCAATATGAAGATTTAAGCGATGAAGAAAATTCGATAGAAAAAGTAAAATCAATTATTCAAAAAGAAACAGCATATTCTTTTGATTTGTCATCTGATTCTTTACTTCGAGCAAAATTGGTCAAAATAGGTCAGGATACTTATGTATTTATATGCTTGATGCATCATATCATAAGTGACGGATGGTCAGCTGAAGTGATGACTAATGAATTATTTACATTGTACGATTCTTTTGCAGATGGAAATGGAAATAGGTTGCCATTATTGCAAATTCAATATAAGGATTTTGCTGCATGGCAACAAGAACAATTGAAAAACGATGATATTGAAAGTCATAAATCGTATTGGTTACAAAAATTTGAAGGAGAGCTTCCAGTATTGGATTTACCTACTTTTCAAACAAGGCCACCGATTAAAACCTATAATGGGAAGTTATTCAAAAAACTTTATAATTCATTACTTCTTAAAGATTTCAATGCATTATGTCAATCTCAAGGAAGTACGTTGTTTATGGGACTACTGGCGACAGTAAAAGTATTATTGTATAGATATACTAATCAAAAAGACATTGTAATTGGAAGTCCCATAGCAGGAAGAGAACATGTGGATTTACAAAATCAAATAGGTTTTTATGTAAACACTTTGGCCTTAAGAACTCAATTTGAAGGGACAGCTAGTTTTAAAGAATTATTGGCAAATGTTAAGGATGTTACCCTTGGTGCATTCGAACACCAAATCTATCCATTTGATGAGTTAGTGGATCATTTACCACTCAAACGAGACATGAGTCGTAATCCATTATTTGATGTCATGGTTACGTTTCAGAATACCGATAATCTAAAAGTTAATATTGAAAAATTAGGAGAAGTTTCCATTAAAGAATATGAAACAGGAGAAGATGCTATCAGTAAATTTGATATTGAATTTGTTTTCGAAGAAACAGTTGAGGGGCTAAATCTAAATTTAGTTTACAATACGGATATTTACACAGGAGAATTTGTAGCAAATATTCTAAGTCATCTTGAAATACTATTGCAAAGTGTTGTATCAAAACCAGAAGTTGCAATAAGTTCATTAAACTATCTAACAGAAGAGGAATCAAATCAATTGTTAGTAGCCTTTAATAATACAAAAGTGGATTATCCAAGGCATAAAACCATAGTAGATTTGTTTGCAGAACAAGCAAAGAAAACACCTGAAAAGGAAGCCTTAAAAGATGATTATAAATCCTATTCTTATTCTGAACTTAACAAATTATCAAACCAAATAGCGGAATATCTTATTGCTACTTATGGCGAAAAGGATAAATCACCAATTGCGGTTTTATTAGGAAGATCTGCCAATATGATAGCTGTTCTATTAGGAATATTAAAATCAGGTAGATCTTATATCCCATTGGATCCTACTTTTCCAAAAGAGCGATTAAACTATATAGTTAGTAATAGTCAAACTAAAGTACTCATTAGTGAGAAAGATTATGAATTAGAAGTAGTTGATAATGTAACGGTAATTACATTAGAATGTATTCTGGATAGAATTGATGAATTTAGTAGAACTTTTTCTAAAATAATTTTTCCTAAAGATACAGCTTATATAATCTATACTTCGGGTTCAACAGGAAATCCAAAAGGAGTTGAAATAGGCCATCAGTCACTGCTTAATTTTTTGACTAGCATCCAACAAAAACCAGGTATAACTTCACAAGATACTTTGTTTTCGGTAACCACCTACTCTTTTGATATATCGATATTAGAGTTTTTTATTCCCTTACTATCAGGGGCTACATTATACATTGCAAGTCAAGAAGTTTTATCAGAACCTCATTTGATTATTCAAAAAATAGAGGAAATACAACCTACACTAATTCAAGCTACGCCAAGTTTTTATCAAATGTTATTTAATGCCGATTGGCAAGGTAATCAAGGATTAAAAATACTATGCGGAGGCGATTTATTAAGTGAATCTTTAGCAGAAAAGCTAATTCACAATAGTTTAGAAGTTTGGAATATGTACGGACCGACAGAAACTACCATTTGGTCCAGTATAAAAAAAGTAAAGCATCCTAAAGATGCATCAAACATTGGTAAACCAATAAACAATACCCAGTTTTATATATTGGATCCGTTTTTAAATCCAAAGCCCAAAGGAACAATAGGAGCGATTTATATTGGAGGTGGTGGATTGGCAAAAGGATACTATAAAAATGAGCAGTTAACAAAAGAAAAATTCTTAAAAAATCCATTTGAAGATATTGGTTTTATTTATGAAACTGGAGATATAGGAAAGTGGAATATAAAGGGCGAAATTGAATTTTTAGGAAGAAATGATAATCAGGTTAAGATTAGAGGCTATAGAATTGAACTTGGAGATATTGAGAATGCTTTATTAAAAATTTCTCCAATTGATTCTGCAATTGCTATGGTAAAAACGGATATCAATGGTAATAAACTATTAATTTCTTATTTAATAAGCCCAGAGAAGCTTAATATTCCAAAGATTAAATCAAATCTAAAAGATTATTTACCAGATTATATGATACCCGCCTATTTTGTGCAATTGGAAGATATGCCTTTGACACCTAATGGAAAGATTGATAGAATGTCATTGCCAAATCCTGAAAATATAGAGTTAATTTTAGGTACTGAATATGTGTCTCCAAGAAATGAAGTTGAGGAAAAACTAGTAAAAATTTGGATAGAAGTATTAGGGATTGAAAAAGTAGGTGTTACAGCTAATTTCTTTGAATTAGGAGGGAATAGTTTAACTGCTACAAAATTAATTAGTTTGATACATAAAGAATTTGAAGTGAAAATTTCTATAAATGATTTGTTCAAAAATATACTATTAGAAGAACAAGCAGTTTTAATTGAAAATATTTACCTGGCCTATGCTATCAATAATAAAGAAGATAAGGATGATGTTGATGTCGAAATATTTTCTTTATGATTTTTTTGATAATTAATTAAAAACAACTGGTGTCTATACATTAAAAACAAAATTAAAATTACTATGAAAAAAGGCCTTCTTATATTATTAGTGTTGTTAAGTGCAACACTATCAGCTCAGATGAAGATTACTGGAAAAGTTGTTACTTCAGAAAATAATCCTGTTGAGTTTGCCGAAATTATACTGATAGCTAATGATTCTACAGCCATAAAAAGTGAACTGACAAATGAAAAAGGTGATTTCGTGTTGGAAGCGCAACTAGGCATGTATAAATTGCAAATGCGACAAGTTAATATAATATTATTTTCAAAAAATATCGAATTGTATGATGATTTAGATTTGGGTATTGTAAAAGTTGATAATGTAACTCAATTAGAGTCGGTTACAATAGTAAGTAAAAAGAAGCTGATAGAAAGAAAGGTAGATCGATTGGTTTTTAATGTAGAGAATTCAATTGGTGCAACTGGAGGAGACGCATTAGATGCATTGAAAATTACTCCTGGTGTAAAAGTTCAAAACGATAAAATTTCGATTATAGGAAAAGGTTCTGTTAGTGTAATGGTTGATGATAAATTAATTCAATTGAAACAAGAAGACTTAAGTAGTTTTTTACAATCAATTTCGGCTGATAACATAAAAAGTATAGAGGTTATTACTACTCCACCTGCAAAATATGATGCTATAGGAAATAGTGGTATTCTTAATATTAAGACCAAGACGGCAAGAGAAGACTCATGGAATGCGAATATAGGAACAAGTTATTTGCAAAGGAGCAGAGCAGACGGATCTTTATTTGGAAATTTTAATTACAATATAAAGAAACTTACAATATCATCTTCAGTCAACTTTAGAAAAGGGGCTAGATATTCTACTCAAGATGATTACGCCTATTTTTCTGATGGATTATGGTATACAGCCTCTCCATACACATTAGAATACAAAAGATTTGGTGGCAAATTAGGAATAAAATATCAATTATCTAAAAATTGGACTACAGGAATACAATATCTTTTCAATACTAACAAACAATATTTTTATGGAGATGTATATACACCTGTTACAGATTATAATACAACTAATATTATTAGATACTTAAATACCAATAGAGAGTCAAGGTATAAACCTGTTTTCAATTCTATTAATTATTTTAATGATTTTAAGTTGGATACTTTAGGAAGAAAGCTGACGATTAATCTAGATTATTTCAATTTTGAAAATAAGGACGAAAAGTTGTATGACGGAATTTCAATTATCAATAATCCTTTTAGTCAGCAATATTTTGCGGGTAATAATAACAATATTCAAAAAATAGACAATATATCAGGAAAAGTAGATGTAGAGTACCCCACATCTTTTGTTAATTTAAGTTTTGGGGGAAAATTTACTTATTCAAAAGCCAATAACAATATTCAATTTTTTAATAGTGGCTTAGTTGATAATCCTGTAGCAAATTTACCTCTTGCAGATAATCTGTTTGAGTATACTGAAAATGTGCAAGCATTATATATTTCTGGAAATAAAAAATTTGATGATAAATGGGAAGCGCAGTTCGGTGTAAGAATGGAAGCAACTCAAACAAAGGCTAACTCCTTAACTTTAAATCAAATTACAAAAAGTAACTATGAGAAATTATTTCCTACATTATATATAATTTATAAACCTAATGAAAATAGCTCGTTTGGATTTAATTATAGCAGAAGGATTGAACGCCCTACTTTTAATGAATTAAACCCTAATTTATATTTTGAAAATCCGTTTCAAAGTATAGAGGGGAATCCTTTCCTACTGCCTGCTTTTATTAATAATATTGAGTTTTCATACATCTATAAAAATTGGGATAGTAAATTATATTACAGTAATGAAGAAAACCTGTATGGACAAATTGCTATTGCAGACCCTACTACAAATTTAATCAGATTTACGAATGAAAATTATGTAAATACGGAACGTTATGGGATTTTAGAAAATTACACTTTTGATAAATTAAAATGGTGGACTTCTAATTATTCGCTAGATGTAAATTATGTTAAGTCAGCATCTTTCATAAATGTTTTGCAGAAAAATCAAGAAGGATGGAGTGGAAGAATATCGACAAATAATGGCTTTGTACTAAATAAAGATAAAACTTGGTTATTTAATATCAATTACTGGTATAGTTTCGCGGGAGTTGATGGTAAATTTTATAAAATTGGTTCGATGAGCAATTTTTCTGCAACCATACAATATTTATTATTAGACAAAAATTTAAGTATATCACTTAGATCCAATGATATGTTCCGAACAGAAAAAATTAAAGTAAGTTCCATAGTTAACAATGTTTATCAAAAAGGAATCTATTACAATGATAATCAATCTATACAACTATCAATATCCTATAAATTCGGAAACCAAAAGTTGAAATCTTTAATACGTTCTACTGGAAACGAAGATGAAAGAGGCAGAACAGGAAATTAATAGATTTCAATAATACCAAAAGAGATGAAAACACTACTCAAAAAGTTAAAAGAATTCAATGTTAAAATTGATTTAGTTGATGAAAAATTAGATATTCAAGCACCCAAGGGTGTTATGACGGAGGGTTTATTAAACGAAATTAAATTACATAAAAATAATCTAATAGAATTTATTAGTTTATATAAAACTAAAAAAGAGAAACATTTTTTTATTCCAAAAGTTGCAGAAAAATCTAGCTATGTTTTATCTTCTTCTCAACGCAGACTTTGGTTATTAAGTCAATTTGAAGGAGGAAATGTGGCCTACAGTATGCCGAGTGTTTTCGAATTAAAAGGGAATGTAGCTATTACTTCTCTACAAAATGCTTTTCAGTTACTTATTGAACGTCATGAATCATTGAGAACTGTATTTAAAGAAGATGAAGCAGGAGAGGTAAGACAAATTATATTGAACTTAAATGATATTAAGTTTCAACTGCAATACGAAGATGTAAATAATAATGAAAAAACATTAGAAAGAACAAAAGAAATCATTCAAAAAGAAATAGAATATTCTTTTGATTTATCATCTGATTCTTTATTGCGGGCCAAATTAGTCAAAACATCCCAGGATACTTATGTCTTTATTTGTGTAATGCATCATATTATAAGTGATGGACAGTCAGCAGAAGTAATGACTAATGAATTATTTGCTTTATATGATGAACACATAAAAGGGAATAAAAATTCATTACCAGCATTGCAATTACATTATAAAGATTATGCGGAATGGCAACAAGACCAATTGAAAAATGATGTCATAGAAAGTCATAAATTCTATTGGTTAAAACAATTTGAAGGTGAACTTCCAGTATTGGATTTGCCTACTTATCAAACAAGGCCAGCGATAAAAACCTATACTGGAAATTCACTGACTAAGGTTTATAATGAAAAATTGCTTAAAGATTTCAGTGATTTATGCCAATCACAAGGGAGTACTTTATTTATGGGATTGCTTGCAACCGTAAAAACGCTATTGTATAAATATACCAATCAAAATGACATTGTAATTGGAAGCCCTATAGCAGGGCGCGAACATGCAGATTTACAAAATCAAATCGGGTTTTATATAAATACATTAGCCTTAAGAACGGAGTTCGACGGGGAAGATAGTTTTAAAGAATTATTGGCAAATGTAAAGAAAGTTACCCTTGACGCATACGAACATCAAATCTATCCATTTGATGAGTTAGTTGAACAGTTACCTCGGAAACGAGATATGAGTCGAAATCCATTATTTGATGTAATGGTTACTCTTCAGAACACAAATAATCCAAAAGTAAACATTCAAAGGATAGGTGCGATTGAAATTAAAGAATATGAAGTAGAAGAATTGACTGTTAGTAAATTTGATTTAGGATTTACTTTTGGAGAGTCAGACAAAGGACTAGGATTAACACTTACATATAACACAGATATTTATTCTGAAGAATTTGCTGAACGAATTTTAAATCATTTAGAAACATTATTGTGTAGTATCCTAATGAAACCGAATGTTTCAATAAATTCACTAAACTATTTAACTGAAGTAGAAAAGAATAAACTGTTAGTAGAATTCAATTCTTTTAAAGTTGATTACCCGAAGGATAAGACAATAATAGATTTATTTGAGAATCAGGTAGGTAAAACACCTGAAAATATAGCAGTTATATTTGGAGATGTAAAACTTACCTATGCTGAACTTAATGCAAAAGCCAACCAATTGGCTCATCATTTAAAGGAACAAGGTGTACAAGCAGGTTCAAATATTATTTTATGTTTTGATAGTCATTTAGAAATGGCTATTGTTGGTATAATTGGAATATTGAAAGCTGGAGCAGTGTATGTTCCAATTGATCCGGATTATCCTCAAGACAGAATTAATTTTATAATTGAAAATACAGAGGCGAAATTTATAATAACTAATAGTATCGATGTCCCGTTATTTAATGACAGGGCTGTTAGAACCATTTTATTAGATAAAGAAGATTTAGATTATAATCTTAGAACTATAATAAACATAGAAAAAGAAATTAAAAATCTGGATTATGCCTATGTAATTTATACATCTGGTTCAACTGGAGTTCCGAAAGGCGTTTTAGTAAATCACCAAAATATAATGGATTATCTTTTTGGTTTATCCGCAAAGATAAAAATTGAAGACAATCAATCTTTTGCCTTAATGTCTACTGTTTCAACTGATTTAGGAAATACAGTATTATTCAGCTCTTTAATTTTTGGAGGAGTAATTCATTTATTTTCTAAGAATACGTTGAGAGACATCTATTATATTCAACACTATTTTACTAATAATGAAATTGATTGTATAAAAATAGTTCCTTCTTATTGGAAGTCTTTAGAAATAAACGGCAAACTATTATCACCTAGTCGAATGATTATTTTTGGAGGAGAGGAACTATCAAATGAAATAGTTAGCCAAATAAATTTAGAAAACCCTAATTTAAGAATAATTAATCATTATGGTCCGACAGAAACCACAATTGGTAAATTGTTGCACGAAGTAAATCCAAATTATAAATACAACCGAATTCCAATAGGCAAAGCTTTTTCAAATACTCAATTGTATGTTGTAGATAGAAATCTTTCTTTATGTGCAATTGGAATAATTGGAGAATTGCTGGTTGGGGGAGATGGAGTATCTAATGGTTATTGGAATAATCTAAAATTATCGAAAGAAAAATTTATTGATAATGTTTTCCAAAATGATGGAAGAAAGCTGTATAGAACGGGTGATTTAGTATTAATGTATCCTGATGGAAACATAGAATTTAAGGGCAGAATTGATAATCAAGTAAAAATATTAGGACACCGTATTGAATTAAATGAAATAGAAAATGCGCTCAATAAATTTGATAGCATTAAGGCGAGCGTAGCTAATGTAATCGAAACAGATAAAGGAAATAAAAGAATAGTAGCCTACATTGTTTACGATAAGGATGAATTGCCTCATAATGAAATTCTTGATCACTTGAGACTGCTTTTGCCAAGTATTATGATTCCGTCAATATTGATTAAAATTGATGAAATTCCTTTTACTTCAAATGGAAAAATAAATCATAAAGCATTACCAGGGATATCATCAGAAGATGTACTCAGAAGAGAATATGTGGCACCTACTACTTATGCCCAAACAAAGTTGGTAGCCATTTGGCAAGAAGTTCTAGGAGTTCAAAAGATAGGGGTTACAGATAATTTCTTTGAGTTAGGAGGGCATAGTTTAATTGTTGCTCAAGTAATAAATAGAACGTATAAAGTATTAGGCAAAAGTATTTCTTTCAGAGATTTTTTTGCAAATCCAACTGTAGAAGGATTAAGTAAGAAGTTAAAAGAGAATTATTACTCACCAATACCTAAAGCAGTAGAGGCAATATCATATCCACTAACCTCCACCCAAAACAGATTATGGATATTAAGTCAATTAGAAGGTGGATCAGTGGCCTATAATATGCCTGTGGCTTTAAGAATTAAAGGTGATATTAACTATCATTTATTTCAAAATTCATTTGATAATTTAATTCAAAGACATGAAATTTTAAGAACTTATTTTAAAATAAATGAGCAAGGCGAAATTAGACAACATGTCGTTCCTTTTGAGAATGTTGATTTTGTTATGGACCAAGTTGATTTTACTAATAAATCAAACACTGAAAAAGAATTAGAGGATTATTTGCATTTAATGAATAATAAATCCTTTGATTTAGAGCAAGTTCCGCTTATAATAGCCTCTTTGATAAAAATAACTGATGAAGAGCATGTATTCTTTTTCTCAAGACATCATATTATTGGAGACGGATGGTCTTCTCAAATTATTATTTCAGAAGTAGTAAAAATTTATAACGCATTAGTTCAAGGAAAAGAGATTAATTTACCTGAATTAAATATTCAGTATAAAGATTATGCAGTATGGTTCAATGAAGAACTTCAGCAAGAAAAACATCAAGCTTCAGAGCAATATTGGCTTCAACAGTTTTCCGGAGAATTACCTGTATTAGATCTTCCAAGTTTTAAAATACGTCCATTAGTTCAAACTTATAACGGAGACAGTCTTACTCATACTTTTTCAAAAGCATTTTTAGAGAAGTTAAAAACATTTTCAAAAGAGCATGATGTAACATTATTTATGTCTTTAATGGCGGGAATAAATAGTTTATTACATAGATATACTGGTCATAATGATATAATAATAGGAACTCCAATAGCTGGGAGAGAACATCCAGATTTAGAGAATCAATTGGGTTTATATTTGAATACATTGGCTATACGAACCCAATTTAAAGAAAAAGGTAGTTTTTTAGATTTAGTAGCAATACAAAAAGAGACTTTATTAGGCGTATACGAACATCAAAGCTACCCATTTGATAGATTAGTGGGGAAACTAAATTTAAAACGAGACACTAGCCGTTCCTCCTTATTTGATGTAATGGTAGTATTGCAAAATCAAGGGCAATTAAATAATGTAAATAACGAAGGAGAATTAAACGGATTACAAGTAGAAGATTATGATTTCAGAAGAAAAACATCTCAATTTGATATTAGTTTCATCTTTGCTGAGACTGAAGGATTAGCTCTTTCGATTGAATATAATACGGATATCTATGATGTATATCAAATAGAAAGAATGTTTGATCATTTTGAGAATTTTGTTACGGAATTATTGAAGCAACCTAAAATAGATATCCAAGAATTAGATTATTTAACTGAATCTGAGAAACAACAACAATTGTTTGCTTTTAACGATACAATTGTAGATCATCAGAAGAATAAGACGTTGGTAGATTTATTTGAAGAGAAAGTTGAAAAGACACCAAATAATATTGCCATTGTATTTGAAGAAGTAGAATTGACATATAAGGAGCTCAATGAAAAGTCTAATCAATTTGCAAATTATATAAAAAAATCTTATATAATTGAAAATGAGGCTTTAATAGCTGTAAATCTCCCGAGAAGTATAAATATGATTATAGCTTTAATTGGTGTTTTAAAGGTTGGAGGCGTATTTTTACCTATTGATATTGAATCACCTGAAGATCGATTGAAAAATATAATTTCTGAAAGTGGATGTAAAATATTAATAAACCAAAATATATTTGAAGATTTTGAAAATAAGAAAGGGAATCATGAAAATGAAAACCTTCTAACCTCCATATTAGAGGATCAATTAGCTTATGTTTTATTTACAAGTGGGTCTACGGGATCTCCGAAAGGTGTTATGATTGCCCATAAAGGAATAGTGAATCAGGCATTCAGTAAAATCAAGATCCATGAATTGGATAAACAAGATTCATTTATTCATAACTCTAAGTTCCATTTTGTTGGAGCAACTTGGCAATTCTGGAGTCCTATTTTTTTAAGTAAGAAAATAATCTTTTGCAATAATTCTGAAATTATTGATTTGAAATTACTTCTGCAGAAAGTGAATGAATTCAATATTCCATTATTAGAACTCATTCCATCACAACTTAACGACTTCTTTGTTTACTTTGATGATAAGGTAGACTTAACAACATTGAAATCATTAATATTAACAGGGGAAAAATTCAATAAAAATTTTATTATAAAAATCCAGAAAGCATATCCGGACTTAAGAATATTTAATGCTTATGGTCAGACAGAATGCTCAAATGATACAATGATATATGAAATATCGAGATCATATGATTTAGATAAGATAATATTAGGGAAACCAATAATTAACACAAAAAATTATATAGTTGATAACCGTTTGAATTTGATGCCAATAGGATGTATTGGGGAAATTGGCACGATTGGTTTGGGTGTTTCTAGAGGATATATAAATCAGGAAGGTTTAACTGAATCTAAATTTGTGGAGACTAGTTTTTCAGATAATTTAAAGATGTATAAAACGGGTGATTTTGGTAAGCTTTTATCAAATGGAAATATTGAGTATGTTGGTAGATTCGATAATCAGATAAAAATAAGAGGGCACCGAGTTGAACTTGGAGAAATTGAAAATTCAATTTTAGAGATTTCTGATATTGAATCAGTTGCAATAATTTCTTATGAAGAAGATGATGAAAAATATGAAAAGGAAATAGAATTAGTTGCTTTCTATATTTCAAAACACAAACTATCGAATCAATCGATAAAAAATAAACTGAGAGGGAAACTACATTATTATATGATACCAAAACATATAATTTGGTTAAAAGAGTTTCCTGTATTGCCAAATGGTAAAATAAATAAAAAAAAGCTAACCGAATCCTTTTTAAGTAATGATAAAAACGAAGTATCAATTGTTCTTCCAAGTAATGAGATTGAGTTGAAATTAGTTGAAATTTGGAGCGAAGTATTAAGTATTCCAGTTCATTTAGTTTCCATTAATATAGGTTTTTTTGAAATGGGAGGACATAGTCTAAAAGCAGTTAGGTTAAATAGTAAAATTTCACAAGAATTTGATGTTGAATTTCAATTAAAAGTATTTTTTGAAGGCATTACTGTAAAAGAAATGGGGGAGTATATTGAAAATAAGAATTGGTTTAACTCAAATAAAGATAATCAAGAAACATATGAAGTCAGAATTTAACAGCTCAAATGAGTTTAATATTTTTTTAGGATTGTTAAGGAAAAAAGAGATTAATATTTCCGTTGATGGAAATGGATTAATTATTAAATCTCAACAAAAAATTAATGATGAAATATTAAAAGAATTGAAGGAAAGAAAAGAAGAGTTAATTAATTACTTAACAAATAATACTTCAAAGGGTAATTCATCAATTCCAACCGTTGCAATTCAAGCTGATTATCCATTAAGTTATTCCCAGCATCGATTATGGGTATTAAACCAGCTTAGCCTTGAAAATACAGCCTACAATATGAATTCGTCTTATTTGTTTGAAGGCAACTTAAATGAGGAAGCGTTAGAAAAATCATTTATTAATTTGATTAACAGACATGAAAGCCTTAGAACAGTTTTTAAAGAAAATGAGTCAGGAGAAATACGACAATTTATTTTGTCTTGTTCAGAGTTGAATTTCTCCATCAATAAAATTGATTTACAATCAGAGCTAAATATAAATAAGATATTGTCTAAGGAATTTAATATTCCATTTAAGCTTGATGAAGGGCCATTAATTAGAGCATCGCTTTTTAAGGTTGATACTGATAAATGGATACTAACTTATGTTATTCATCATATTATTGGTGATGGGTGGTCTTTAGAAGTGATTATTAATAACTTAATGAGTTTTTATGAAGCAGATATTTATATAAAGCAAGAGCCATTTCAAAAATTAACCGTTCAATATAAAGATTATTCTGCTTGGCAAAGAAGTCAAATACTGAGCGAAACAGGAAATAATCAAAAAGAATTTTGGTTAAGACTATTGGATGGTGAAATTCCAAAATTGGAACTTCCAACTGATTTTCCTAGACCAAAAGTTAAATCATATGTTGGTGATGTTATTGAAATTAATATTGATTATATTGTTTCAACTGAAATTAAGTCGATTTGTAAAGAACATTCTGTTAGTCTTTTTATATTCCTTCTTACGGCATTAAAAACATTGATTTACAGATACTCGAATCAAAAAGATATAATAATAGGAACCCCAATTGCTGGAAGAAATCACAATAATTTAGAAGATCAAGTTGGCTTTTTTGCTAACACTTTACCATTAAGAACTCAATTTACTGGAGATGAATTTTTTTTAGACCTATTAGCTAAAGTGAAAGATATGACTTTAGAATCGTTCGATAATTCACAGTATCCATTCGATAAGCTTTTAGAGGATTTAAATCTACAACGTGATATGAGTAGAAATCCGCTATTTGATATCATGCTATCTGTTCAAAATTTAGAGGGCATATTGGACAAAGAAAATTTTGAATTAGGGAATCTATCTATATCTAATTATAATACAAAGAACGAAAAAAACAGTAAATTCGACATCTCCATTTATGTAGCCGAGGATAAAGATCAAATCTCATTAATCTTGGAATATAACACAGATTTATTCGAAAAAAGCACAATTGATAGGCTAGGATTTCATTTTATTAATCTGATGAAGTCAATAATTGATGACCCACATCAAAAGCTATATAATCTTAATATTTTATCTTCAGAAGAAAAGCACGATTTGTTAATTGGATTTAATGAAACTGACGCGGACTTTCCTATGAATAAATCACTTATTGATTTATTTGAAGAACAGGTACTTGAGCAGCCAGATGCAGTAGTAGTTGTTTCGGAATCATCTGTTTATAGCTATTCTCAAATCAATGAATTGAGCAATAAGTTAGCTAATTATTTAATGCATTCGTACAAAATTGAAAAAGGTGATTTAATTTCTATTAAATTGGAGAAGAGCCCTGAAATGATTATAGCTATTTTAGCAATACTCAAATTAGGTGCTGCTTATATTCCTATTGATATGAATTGCCCACAACAACGGCTTGAATATATTTTAGCAGAAAGTCAATCAAAGGTATTAATTGATTTTGCAGAAATGGATTGTTTCAGACAAAATAACCTTTCATTTTCTACTTCAAGCATAAACAGGTTTGTAAATGAAGAGGATTTAGCATATGTAATTTATACCAGTGGATCCACAGGGAACCCAAAAGGATGTATGCTATCACATAAAGGTGTTGTGAATAGACTTCATTGGATGTGGAGTGAATATGATTTCAATTCAAACGATACGATTCTTCAGAAAACAAATTATTCTTTTGATGTATCTGTTTGGGAAATATTTATGCCTTTATGCTGGGGATGTAAAATGATTCTTTGCCCCAAAGAAGCAATTTATTCACCTCAAAAATTGGTAGAAACTATCCAATTTAATAAGGTAACTTGTTTACACTTTGTTCCAAGTGTCTTGGATAGTTTCATTAATTCAGAATGGGAAGATGAATATATCTCAAAAAAAATGAAAACTGTAAGATGTGTAATTGCAAGTGGTGAAAATTTAGGTCTTAGTACGGTAAAAAAATGGTATGAAAAAATGTCCATTCCTATCTATAATCTTTACGGACCCACAGAAGCTTCTATTGATGTAACTCATTTTACAACTTCAAAGGATGCTAAAAAAATACTAATTGGAAAGCCTATTGCGAATACGGAGATTTATATTTTAGGGGAATATTCCCAAGTGCAACCAATTGGAGTAATCGGAGAGTTGTGTATTGGTGGTGTAGGTCTTGCTAGAGGATATTTAAATCAGGAAAACTTAACCTCTGAAAAGTTTATAGAAAATCCTTTTAAAAATAGAAGTAAAATATATAAGACTGGTGACTTAGCAAGATGGCTTCTTGATGGAAATATTGAATATATTGGCAGGTTTGATGATCAAGTGAAGATAAGGGGGAATCGAATTGAATTAAGTGAAATTTTGTATGAAATAAATAATTTGGATAATGTAATCTCATCTGCTGTAATTGTAAAAGAAATGGGGGATGGAGATAAACACCTTGTAGCATTTATTGTTAGTCAATTTAAAATTAATGAACAGGAACTAAAAGGTGAATTGTTGAAAAAACTACCTGTTTATGCGATTCCTAACTTTTTTATTCGTTTAGAGGAATTACCGGTTAATAAAAATGGAAAATTAGATAAATCGGTGCTTTTAACATATGAAATTGAAAACATTGATAGAAAACAAATAGTTTCCCCTAATAGTGTACTGGAAGAAATTATTTTAGATGTATTCCATAAAATACTTGATAATGGTAACATATCTGTTACTGATCGTTTTTTTGATATCGGAGGAACATCAATAAGTGTTATTAAATTGAAAAAAGAATTAAATACAAAAGGATTAATGATCGATATAGATGAACTTTTTACATTTTCATCAGTTAGAGAGTTAGCAATTCATATTAATTCGAAGGAATTAATTGAGATTAAAGAAAAAGTAGATATTGTTGAATTTTAGAAAAAAAAAAGAATGAAAATTTTAGGACTTAAATTAACTCATGATGGTGCAATCTGTCTAATTGAAAATGGTAAAATTATTTTTTCAATTGAAATTGAAAAAATAAATAATAATAATAGATTTCAAGAAATTAATGATGCATCATTAATAGAAGATATACTAACATCTAATGGAATAGATTTATCTGACATCGACCACATTGTAATAGATGGTTGGGGAGGTAATGATAATGATAATTTGGCAATACAACCTCGATTAACAATAGGTGGTGAATTTAATTATCTTTCTATTAGCGATGAAGGAGAAAATTATCAATTGGAAGTAGCTCAATATGAAGAGCGACATTTAGAAGATAATTTATTAAAATCTATAAAATCTAATAAGCTTAAAATTAAAGGTAAAAATTATCAGTATTCGAGCTATTTACATGTAACTGGCCATATATTATCGGCTTATTGTACAAGCCCGTTTGCAAAAATAAATGAGCCTTCATATGTATTGATTTGGGATGGAGGAATGTTTCCAAGGCTTTATCATGTTGATCCAATTTCAAAAAAAATAAATTCTTGTGGGCCTTTATTTCTTCTAATAGGTAATATTTACACTATTTTTTCTCAACATTTTGGGCCTTTTAAAGTTGAAGGAAGTTTTGCAAAGGATAATTTATCAATTGCTGGAAAGGTTATGGCATATATCGCAAGAGGTAAATTCTTACCAGAACTTGTTCCGATTTTTGAAGATATCTTAAATGATGGCTTTGAAAAACCAATGGGATATGCAAATGTATTTGCTAAAAAATTTAAAGAAGAACTACAAATAAGAAACATCTCTCCAACTGATGAAGATATATTAAGAACATTTCATGGTTTCTTAGAACAAATACTAGTTTCTAAATTGAAAAAAAAGATATCTAGATTAAATTATGAAACAAAAAACTTATGTATAGCTGGAGGTTGTGCTCTGAATATTAAATGGAATAGTGCTATAAGAGAATCAAAAATATTGGAAAATGTTTATGTTCCACCATTCCCAAATGATTCAGGATCTGCTATCGGTAATGCCCTCGCAAAATTTGTAGAGGTTACAGGCCAATTTTCAATTGATTGGAGTGTGTATTCTGGGCCTAAGGTTATTGAGAATATGCCAATCGCAGGTTGGAAATCCAAAGCTTTTACAGTAACGGAGCTTGCGGAACTTCTTCATTCAAAAAATGAACCTGTTATAGTGTTAAATGACAAAGCGGAACTCGGACCAAGAGCATTAGGGAATAGAAGTATAATTGCTGCTCCAGTAGGTGTTCAAATGAAAGAAGTATTGAACAAAATTAAAAAAAGAGAAGCATATCGCCCTGTCTCTCCAATTTGTTTAGAAGAAAAAGCCATTGAAATATTTGAACCTGGTACTAGAGATGAATTCATGCTATTTGATCATGTAGTTCGTAAAGAATGGAAATCAAAAATCCCAGCAGTTATCCATGAAGATGATACAGCTAGGTTGCAAACAGTTTCTGAAAATGACAATAAAGTTTTGTATGAATTATTGAATGAATACTATAAATTAAGTGGCGTGCCTGTTTTGTGCAATACAAGTGCTAATTATAATGGAAAAGGCTTTTTTCCTGATATTTATTCTGCAACTAGCTGGGGTGGAGTGAACTATGTTTGGTCTAATGATATATTATATTATAAACTAAATAATTAAAATTGAGTTTGTTATGAAAAATAATTTTCATCCTATAGCAATTATTGGACTTTCTGGCAAGTTCCCTCAAGCTTCTGACATTCAAAAATTAAGAGATAATTTATGGAATGCAAAGGACAGTGTATGTGAAATTACTGAAGATAGAATTAAAAAAACTACAATAACTAAAAAAGATTATCAAGTTGCAGGATACCTTGAAGATATTGATAGTTTCGATTTTGAGCTATTTAATTTTGCTCCAATTGAGGCTAAAACTATGGATCCAACCTTGAGATTATTGATAGAGGAAAGTTATAAATGTTTTGAAAGTTCTGGTCGTGCTCCTTCTAGTTTTAAGGGAACAGATACTGTTGTTGTGTCATCATTTTCTCAATTAGATTATTTTCAACATGCTGAAGAATTTGAACCAAGCCTTATTACAGGTAATTCGCCTGAATTTTTATCCGCAGGATTAAGTAGACAATTTGGGCTTAGAGGGAATTCACTTGTTGTTAATACATCATGCTCATCTTCTCTTGCAGCTTTAGAACTAGGATGCTTATATTTGCAAACTTATCAGGCTGATTATGCACTAATTGCTTGTGCAAACTTATTTCTATTCCCACCGGAAAAGGGTGCGGGCTCTTTAGATCTCAACTCTCCGACGGGTAAATCTAAATCTTTTTCAGAGGAGGCAGACGGAATGTCTTATGGTGAATGTGTTGGGACAATTCTCGTTAAAAGGTTGGATGACGCAATAAGGGATAAAGATATAATTCATTCAGTAATTAGAGGTGTTGGATCTAATCATAATGGAGATGTTGCTGCCGGACCAACTAAGCCTGACAGTCAAGTGCAAAAAGAATTATTAATAAAGGTATGGGATAAAGCAAATATACATCCACGTAATATAGGTTTTATTGAAGCACATGGATCTGGGACCAAGCTTGGGGATTTCTTAGAACTAAAAGCAATAAATGGTGCGTTTTCTGTATTAACAAAGGATAAACATTTTTGTTCTTTATCTACAATTAAATCAAATATAGGTCATTGTAGAGAAGCTTCTGGAATTGCTAGTGTATTTAAGGCAATATTATCTGTTAAATACAGAGAACTTTATCCATCATTGAATTTTTCTACTCCAAGTAGTATTATTGATTTTGAATCAAGTGCAGTTTTTATTCAACAAAACTCAGTCAAATGGGAAAATAATAATGAAGAACTTAGATTAGCAGGAGTAACTTCTATTGGGTTAAGTGGAACCAATTATCATATGGTACTTCAAGAAGCACCCGAAATTACTCATAGTTCAACTTTTAATCCTCCATATTTAATTTTACTTTCAGGTAATTCAAAGGAATCTTTGAAATCTCAGAAAAATAAATTAGTAGAGTATTGTGAACAAATACCTGATCTTGGACAGTTAAGTTCAACCTTGATAAAGGGTAAGGATCATCAAAATTTCAGATGGTCAAAATGTGTAAATTCTCTAGATGAAATCCAAAAATCGCTAAAGGATGAATTAAATATTTCAAATTTTTTTAAGAAAGAGGCTATTAGTAAATTTTTTTTCATAAGTATGCCTTCGATTATTAGTTCATCGAAAATATTCTATTTTATAGAAAAGTATAGATTATTTAAAGAGAATTTTTACTCTATTATTGGCGAAGAAAAAATAGATCCAACTAATTATTTGACACAAGTAGCATTTCAAGCTAGTTTTTTAAAAATGATTAGGGAATCTGGTGTTCCGTGCCATTCTTATTTACCAATGTCTTTTGGGAAGATTGTATTTGATCTTAATGATGGCAAGCTGGAATTAGAAAATTTACGTCATGAATTATCAAAACTTCCGCCTTTAGATTTATCTAACTTAAGCGTAAGAGCAGATAATCTAATTGCAAATGAAGCAAAAAATGGACTAATTGGATTCATCGATTTGGGTTTGAATGGAGAAATATTTTCTTATCTGGAGAAGATTGAAAATAATGATTCTCGTTTTCAATTACTTTTTAAAACGGAGGGTCAAGATCCATTTTTAGAAATAGTATCTAACTTATACAATAAAGGTATTAATCTTAAATGGAACTTTATCGGGGGGCAAATTTCAGACAGATTTGAACCGGTATTCCCTTATGAGATGAAAAATGGAAGATGTTGGATTCGTGAAAATGTAAAACAAGTTGAAGCTATAGATATCAGTTCAAATAATGATGGTAATGATCTTGTAAGAGAACACAGTGAATTACATTCACTTCTATACGATATTTGGATTGAAAAAGCTGGAGTTTCAGTTAAATCAATCCATGATAATTTTTTCGAAATCGGAGGAGATTCTTTAAAAGCAAGTAAAGTTATTATAGCTCTTCGTGATTTTTTTAAAATTAGTATTGATTTTGAAGATTTATTTGATTTCCCAACAATTGATAAGTTTGTTCATTTTCTTAATGACAATTTAACCATTGAAAACAGATTTGGTTTAATATGGAGAAAAGTATTAAGTGTTGAAGAAATTAACAGAAATGATCACTTTTTTGAAATTGGTGGACATTCTTTGATTGCTAATAAACTTATTCAAAAGATTCGAAAAGAATTTCAGATTAATTTAAACTTTGAAGATATTTTTAATTCACCAAGATTTTATCAACTCGTTCAATTATTAATAAAACAGGACAAGAAAATTATTGAAAAAAGAGCAATTAAAAAAACAGAAAATAAATCAAGTTATCCATTATCATCTAATCAAAGAAGAATTTATTTTATTGGTCAATTTGAAAATGGTAGTGTAGCTTATAATGAGTCACTCTCACTAAAAATAAATCATTCTGTAGATCCGGGAATTTTAGAAAAATCAGTTAAAGTATTAATTAAGCGTCATGAGATTCTACGTACAATTTTTAAGGAAAATGAAAATGGTGATATAAATCAGTTTATTCTTGAATATCAGGATCATTTATTTAAATTGGATTATCTCGATTTGAGTGGAGAAATTGAGATTGAAGAAAAAATTGAAGAAAAAAAAGCTATAGAAAGATCACAATCTTTTAGTTTTGAGAATGGACCGCTTTTTCGAGTAAGCTTAACTAAAATTAATGATTCAAATTATGTTATTAATGTAGTAATGCATCATATTATTGTTGATTCATGGTCAATGAATATATTTATCAATGAATTATTAAGTACTTATTCTTCCATTATAGAAAACATACCCCAACATTTGTCAAAATTGGATATCCAATATAAAGATTATAGTGTTTGGGAGCATGAGCAAGTTCATGGTGAGCTTGGAAAAAAAAATAAGATGTACTGGTTAGAAAAACTTAAGGGAGAGTTGCCATTACTTGAATTGCCATATGATTTCTCGGTGAAAAATGAGATGACTTATACTGGAGGAGTTATTGAAGGTAGAATTGATTCAGGAACATTGAATAGTTTTAAGAATATTTTGTTCACAGAGAAAACAACATTATTTATGGGATTTCTTTCGTCTCTTAAATTATTGCTATTTAATTATACAGGTTCAGAAGATATAATTGTCGGATCACCAATTGCAGGAAGAGATTATGAAGAATTAGAAAACCAGCTTGGATTTTATTCAAATACACTTGCATTAAGAACAACTTTTGATTCAAAAGATAATTTTAAATCTCTTTTGGCAAAAGTGAAGTCAACTTGTCTAGAAGCTGAAGAACATAAAGTTTATCCATTTGATTTTATTGTTAACGATTTAAATTTATCTGGTTCATTAAGTCATAATCCTCTTTTTGATGTTGCATTGGCGTTTCAAAATATACATATTAATGATGATCATGATCAAAACTCTATCATTCAAAATAACACTGGCATTAATAAAAATATAAGTAAATTTGATTTGACTTTTGATGTATTTGAATTAGAAGGCGAGCTTTTAATAAAACTTGAATTTAGCACGGATAGATTTTTAGTAAGTACTGCCGAAAAAATCTTAGAAAAACTCATTCGCTTAATTAACAAAGTAGTTGAAAACCCTGATAAAAAGATTTATGAATATTGCTCAGAAACTTCTCCTGAGTTATTTACTTTTTGGGAAAAGATTAATAAAACAACTTCCGAATATCCAAAAGATAAATCTATAATTGAGCTATTTCATAAACAAGTGTTAAAATATCCCGATAAAATAGGTTTAGTAAGTGACGCAAAACAACTGTCTTACAGGGAGTTAAATGATTTATCTAATCAGTTTGCAAGATATTTATCAGATAAACAAGGATTTGAAAAAAGTCAATTTGTGTGTATTCAAATAGAAAGAAACGAATGGACTATCCTAAGTATCTTATCCATATTAAAATTAGGAAAAGTATATGTGCCTATCCAAATTGATGAACAGGTAACTCGAAATGCACTAATAATTAATGATTTGGGTAATTGTTTATTAATCAATGAAGAACTAATAACAGAATTTAAAAAATGCAAAGAGAATTATTCAACTGACATTTTTAAGTATAAACGACATTTTGAAGATTTAGCTTATGTAATGTATACCTCAGGAACAACAGGGAATCCTAAAGGAGTAATGATTGAAAATAAAGGAGTTGTAAGATTGGTTAAAGATACCAATTATTTAAGTTTTGACGAAAATCTAAATATTCTATCAACCGGAGACCCTTCTTTTGATGCAACTACTTTTGAATATTGGGGCACATTGCTTAACGGTGGAACCTTAGTGTTGACCAATAAAAAAAATTTATTAGATCCACATATACTAGAAGCCAAAATAATTCAACATAATGTAAATACTTTATTTTTAACTACAGGATTGGCAAATGAGTTAATTGATTTGAGTATAGAAATATTTTCAAGTATAAAATCATTATTTATAGGAGGCGAACTAATTTCAAATATACATGTGACTAAATTAAGAAATTTATTTCCTAATTTAAATCTATATAATATTTATGGCCCAACTGAAAACACTACTTTTTCATTATCTTATAAAATAAGAGATATTGAAAACACTATTCCTATTGGACTTCCAATTAGTAATACAACTGTTTATCTTTTGGATAAGCAACTAAATTTAGTTAAACCAGGATTTATTGGAGAAATTTATTTAGGAGGTGATGGCTTAGCAAAGGGATACTTAAATAATGAAGAATTGACATCAGAAAAATTTATAACCCATGAAATTTTGGGCAAAAAAATAAGATTATATAGGACAGGTGATATTGGAAAAGTAAGAAGAGATGGTAATATCGAAATTTTAGGAAGAAATGATGATCAGATTAAGTTAAGAGGTTTCAGAATTGAGACTAAAGAAATTGAAAATAATCTGTCTAATATTCAAGGAGTAAATTCATCAGTGGTATTACTTATTGAGAATAATCATCATGAAAAAAAGTTGGTGGCTTTTATTAAGTCAAAAGAAACTATTGATGTAAATGAAATAAAAGAAAAACTAAAGATAAAAATTCCTTCTTATATGATCCCTGATTTTATTATTCCGATTGAATCAATTCCTTTGAATATTACTGGTAAAGTAGACAAAAACAATTTAAAAGAGATATTCGATTTGAACTATAGAAATCTTCATATAGAAGAATTTTCATTGACTGAAAAAGAGCGTGAAATTTCTACAGTATGGTGTGCTATTTTGGGTGTTGAAAGGGTTTCTATAAATAAAGATTTCTTCTCTTTAGGAGGAAATAGTTTATTAGCATTAAAACTGATTTCCAAATTAAGAAAAGAATTAGGAATGAAAATATCCATAATAGATATTTATAACAATGCAACTATTCAAGAACTTGCAAAAAAACGAAATACTAGAAGTAATCTTCTAAGCTTTTACAAAGAGTTTGACGAAACAAAGAAAATAATCCTGTTTCTACCGCCAGTATTTGGTTCATCTATTATCTTTCAAGATATGGCTTTTGGAATAGAAGATCAGTATAATTGTTTTGGAGTAAATTATAAAGGATTTGAAGAAGATGAAAAACTATCTGAATCCATTCAAGAAATTGCTTCAAATATTAGTATTGAATTATTAGATAAATTGAAAATCCTGCCACAAATGGATTATCCATTATCAATTGTAGGCTATTCAATGGGTGCCTTAGTAGCTTTCGAGCTTGCCAAAATTCTTGAGAAGGAGAACATTCCTATAGTTCTATATTTAATTGACAGAAGCGTAAAATTGTCTAAAGAAGAAGAAATTTCAACAAGTTCAGCAAACATTCTGTTGAACAATTTTCAAACTCAATTAGATGAAATAAGTATTAACCAAATTCACTTTAGAGAATTTTACTTTAATAATTGTAGATTAATTAACAATTATTGCCAAACAGGAAAAATAAATGGTGATATATACGTTTTTGAATCTGAGGCAAATGAAGTATCAAGTGAGATGATTAATTGGAAAGAACTGAGTGATAATGGTTTGATGTGTCATAAGATCAAAGGAGACCATTGGCAAGCACTTGAATCTGAAAATGTAAAATACTTATCTAAACTATTAATAAAAAACAGTTAAAATATAGTTATGGTGGGATATGTAACCTTATTTAGTTGTAAAAAAAAAGATTTATATGATTTTTAAACTCGAAACGGAAAGATTGATATTACGTGAAATAGAAGAAAGTGATTTGAATGAAATGTATTCTTTGGATTCTAATGAAGAAGTTCAAAAATATATTGGAAATCAGCCAATTAGTGGTATGGATGAAGCTTATAGAAGAATTATAAATGTAAAAGAGCAATACAGCTTATATGGTATTGGTAGATGGGCAGTTGAGCTTAAATCATCAAAAAAATTTATTGGTTGGTCAGGACTGAAATTATATACAGAATCTATGAATGGTCATAGAGGTTTTTATGAATTAGGATACCGATTTTTACCAGAATATTGGGGATATAGTTACGCTACTGAAGCAGCAAATGCTTTAATAAATTATGGATTCAGTTCGTTGAATTTACCGACGATTTATGCAATAACCCACTTTGATAACATTAAATCTCAAAGAGTTTTGGAAAAGGTTGGTTTTGTTTATGTGGAAACATTCCAGCATGAGGGAGAATTAACTAAGTGGTATAAAATTGATAAAAATTAATAAAATGATTGATAGAGTAGGAATAATTACAGGAGCAAGTTCAGGTATAGGGAAAAGTACAGCTATTACACTAGCTTCAATTTTAGGCATGAGATTGGTTTTAAGTGGGAGAAACAAATCAGAATTGATACAAGTACAAAATGAAGTGAACAAAATTGCAGGTAAGGAAATTTCTGAAATCGTGGTTGGTGATATATCCGACAAGCAAACTGTTGGGAATTGTATTCAAAAGTGTAAAGATACTTGGGATATCAATCCTTGCTTTTTTATTGCCAGTGCGGGAAGAGGATTACCGGGAACGTTAATCTCATCGAACGAAGAAGAGTGGGGATCGCTTATCAATACAAATGTCATTGGACTTATGCATCAATTAAAAGCGGTGTCCCAATCAATGATAGAATCAACTGAGGTTTCACATGATTTTGTTTCAAAACCGAGAGATATAGTGGTTATTGGCTCTTCTATAGGAAGGAATGTCTCTCCATTTAATTCAGTATACGGTTCAACTAAATTTGCTACTCATGGATTAACTGAAGCATTAAGAAGGGAATTGGGGCCTAAAGGAATCAGAGTCACTTTGATTGAGCCAGGATTGGTTGAAACGAATTTTCAAAAGAACGCGGGTTATGATATGCAGTGGTTTAAAGATTATGTAGAAGAAGTAGGGCCTGCTTTGGTTAGTGATGATATCGCTAAGACTATACAATTCTCAATTCAATTGCCAGGGAACGTTCATTTGGATAATATTTCAATTCGTCCAACTCGTCAGTCTTATCCATAATAAAATTGAAAACGAAAATAATTATCAATTCAATTAATAATAGTCATAACTAATTATGTTATTTAAAAATTTAAATAGTGAAAATCTAATTAGTCTTTTTGCAAGTATTGTAAACAAATATCCTAATAACACTGCTATAAAAGATTGTACAAAATCGTTGACTTACTTGGAGTTATTTCAACAGGCTAGATTAATTGCTGCTAAACTTCTAGAAAAAGATATTGCATCAGGTGACCGTATTATCTGTATGAGCAAAAAGGATACCGAAAGCATTATTTGTTTTTGGGGTATTCTTCTTGCCGGGGGTATTCCAGTAATGCTAGATAGTGATGAAGAGTTAAAATCAAACGAAACAAAGATTAAGGTAATTCAGCCCAGACTGATTATTTTAGATATCCGCAATATATCATTAACAACATATCTAAAAACTATTGAACTAGTTGATATATTTGAACTTTTAGATACTAATTGCTCACCTCTTATAGATTTGTCTAAAGTATTATATCCCAGTACATGTTATTTATTACTTACCAGTGGAACGACAGGTATACCCAAAGCTGTACAAGTATCCCATGCTAATGTTTTGCATTATACTCGCGCAATTTACAAACGTTTAAAAAGCCCGGAAAAAATAAATTCAGCTCATTTAACAACGTTTTCTGCAGATCTTGGACATACTAACATTTTTTTAGCTCTTATTTCCGGTGGTATGCTTAGAATTGTTAACAAGGAAGAAGCAACTGATCCCGCTTTGTTTTGCGAGTTTGTAAAAACCGATAAAATTTCCCTTTTAAAGATTACGCCATCACATTTGACATCTTTGATATCCGAATTCGATAGTCCATCTGCATTTATGATTGATAATATTATACTTGGTGGTGAGAAATTAAGTTGGGAGGTAGTGAAACGGTTATTTTCTCTAAAAATATGTTCCAACCTATTCAATCATTATGGACCAACTGAAACTACTATCGGAGCCACAGTTTACAAGATTGAAACTTCTTCCGAGCATTTTAATCGATCATCTTCTGTACCTATTGGAAGTCCGCTTGGAGAGGGAATTTGTTTTCTGAACCAAGAACAGGATGAAATAGGTGAATTGTATATTGCAGGTTCAGGTGTCAGCCAAGGATATTTGAATAATGAAGAAGAAAATAGAAAAAAATTTATGGTTCAGGAGATACGTGGTGAAGAGAATAGATGCTATTGTACTGGAGACATATGTAAATTACATCCGGATGGTAACTATGAATTTCTCTACCGATCCGATCGACAGGTTAAGATTCGGGGCTACCGCATTGAGTTGGGGGAAATTGAGGTATTGCTATCAACTCACCCTAAAATCGAAAATGTGAATGTTGATGCCTGTTCTGTTGATGATCGTATAATACTGAGTGCATATATCAAATTAGTAAAAGGAGAAATACTTTCTCAAAAAGAATTGAGAGAATGGTTGTCTGAACGAGCGTCAACGTACAAAATTCCCTCAAACCTATTTTTTTACAATAAAACAGTTTACACCTCTAATGGTAAAATTGATTTGCAATTCCTTAAAAATAAATTTAAAAATAGCATTAGTAAAGAAAATAAAGCAGATATTGATCTTCATGCTAAAAAATGGGAAGTTGTTGTTGAACAGCTTTGGAAAAATATTTTGAACAAAAAAAAAATTTCTGAATCTGATAATTTTTTCGAGATTGGGGGTGATTCTTTAATGTCAATTCTTTTGATTGGCCGCCTTCAGCGATATGGATATAAAGTTCATATCAAGGATCTTACGGCCAATTCTGTTTATGGGAGTTTTAAACGTTTAAATCTCGATAAAATAAATGGAAAAGATATAAGAAAACCAATTGATATATTGGTTAATCTTTTTACATATTCTCAATATGTATTTCTTAAAAAAAATAAGTTTGATTTGGATAATTATAGACAAAGTATCTTATTCGAGACTAATAAAAAAATTGATATAAGGAAATTTGGACAGACCCTTAATTATATTCTCGAACGCCACGAACAATTGAATACTGCGTTTTCATTAAAGGATGGTCGAGTTAATTCGAACAAAAAAGCATGGTTGGAAACACATTTTGGTTTTTCAGTTTTGAATGAGAATTCATCCAAGATATTACAAATTCAAAGCGTTGTTAATAAAAGTGCTGAAAAATTTTCAATTGAAAAGGGGAATCTTTTTTATTTTCATCTATTTACTGATATACATGACAAGGATTATCTTTATTTATCCTGTCATCATATAGCAATTGATGTTATTTCATGGAACATTTTAATCAATGAGTTAATTGATGTTTATGAAAGTATTTTAAAAGGTAATACTCCCAAATTAATTTCAGAGAATAGTGTTAGTGATTATTTCAATGAGCTTAATTTATGCAATATTAAGAAAACTCAATCTCAACCTGAGTTGAGAAAAAAGAATGAAAAGATAATAAAATTACCCAATCTAATTCAAGAGGAAGACTTATCAAGCCGCGTATACACGATTGGAGTTCCAGAAGAATTTTCGAAGGTTTTAAAAGGGCTTGACGATAAAAAGAACTGTACCAGTCTTAGTGGATATTTATTGAGAGCTTTTGGTAAGGCAATATTTCACGAGTTTAAAATTTCTGAAATTTCTATTGATATTGAATCTCATGGTCGACCTCAAGAAGACGATCTACCAGATATTAGTAACTCGGTTTCTTGGTGGGCTACAACAACTACCTTGAATTTAAATGATGTAAATCTAGATGCTGTATCCTGTTCTGAATTGGTAAAAGAAATTGCTGAATATGCAAATACCATGAATATAAATCGGAATCGATTGGGAACATTACATATTGATTTGTCCGATATAAGATTTAATTATTTAGGTAACTTCTTACCAGTATATAAAAATTCAAGTATTGAATTAATACCATCTGTAATTAACCCAGGATCAACTAGGAGTAAAGAGGCGCATCAGGAATATCAATTGTATTTTACTTCAAGATTTATCGGTAATGAATTTGTGATTGATATTCAGTATCAGCAAGAAAAATTTTCCCGATTGAATATTGTTAATTTAGTTCAGAATTTTCTTTTAACCTTAAAAGAATCTATTCAGGAGCATAAAAATAATATCAATTTAGACAAGGTTTTACATATAGAAGGTAGTATACCTTCTGTTGGGCAACCATTGACTATTTTAAATAAAATGAATGCGATAAGCCAATTTATTAGTAAAAAAAAGGTTTATTTCATTACTGGTGTTACAGGGTTTTTAGGGATATATCTATTCCATAACTTAATCAAAAACGAACAGTCTATTATTTTTTGTCTTGTTCGAGGTCATAGTCAAGCCTATATAGAAAAAAGATTAAAGGAGACTTATGAACATTTCTTCGGATCATGGTCTCCTTCGTTTTCTAACAGAGTTTTTGTAATTAAAGGGGATTTGGAGCTTGAAAATTTTGGAATTTCTAAAGAAGAATATGAAATAATTGAAAAAAAGACAGATATAATTATTCATACAGCAGCAGATATAAATCTGATAAAGGATTATAAGGAATTAAAGGCGACTAATATTTATTCTACAGTTCAACTAGTAAAGTTGGCAAAGACAGATAAAGATAAAGAATTACATTATATATCTACTTTGGCAGTAAGCGGATTTTCGAAGGAAGGAATTCAAAGAAATTTTTCAGAATACGATTTTGATTATGGACAGAATTTTGTCTCAGATTATGAGAAAACAAAATTTGAGGCAGAAAAAATAGTTAGGGAATTCCAAAATCAGAAAGGTAAAGGGAAAATTTATCGAGTGGGGCACATAGCTGCTAATTCCTTTACAGGCAAGTTTCAAATGAATATTGAGCATAATCGTATTTTTCAAATATTAAGCGGTATAATACTCTTAAGACAAATACCTATAGATTATCAAGAGAAAATCTCTTTTTCTAATGTAGATATTGTTGCTAAAGCAATAACAACTGTTGGTGTGGTTGATCAATTAACACCTATGAGTTGTTTACATTTAGAAAACCCACATTACGTTAATTTTTCAGTTCTTGTAGAAAGTTTGAATGATATGGGATATAATATTGTAAGTGTGGATATGGATACATTTAAAAATACAGTTGCAACATTCAGTGGTACTGATAATGATGAAATAGTGGTTAGCCAAATGAATCATTGGATTAAAAGGTCTCTGGATTTTTCTAGAAATTTGAAGTATGAGCAACACCATTCAATAGATACCCTTGCACAATTCGGTATATATTTTCCTCATTTTGATACTAAATGGTTTCAAAAAATGATCTGTGAAGGTATCTCTGCTGGCTATTTTAAGAAATTAGGTAGAACATCAAAGTTGTTTTTTGAAAAGGAATTTATATAAAGTAACAAAAAATAAATCAAGTTAGTAATTAAGTTAGAAATAATGTTTTTATGATAATTTCATTTCCTTTTGCTGGTGGCAATAAATATTCTTTTCAAATATTTTCTAAAAACCTTTCTCATTTTAATATAGTAGAATATCCAGGTAGAGGTATGAGAATTAACGAAAAATTGGTGTTTGATGTTGATTTACTAATCGATGATTTGCTTCATAAAGTTAAGGATGGAATTATGTTCTGTGAAGATTATATCATTTACGGTCATAGTATGGGATCTTTAATGGGATATTTAGTTTGTCAAAAAATTGAAGAGTTAGGATTACCTAAACCCATAAAATTAGTTGTAAGCGGAAGAAAGCCTCCTTCAATTAAAAGAGAAAAATTAATATCTCATTTGCCAGATAACTTATTTTGGGAAGAAGTTGTGAAAATGGGAGGCATACCCGATGAATTACTTAATCATCATGAATTAATTGATTTTTATACTCCTATTTTAAAAGCTGATTTCACAGCTATAGAAAAATATATATATGTAAAAAAAGATAAATTGACTATACCTATAGATGTATTTTATGGTTCTGATGAAGAAATAACGGAAGAGGAAATTAAAGGTTGGGAAGAAGAAACCATTGGGAAAGTAACAATAACTGAATTAGAAGGGAACCATTTTTTCATATTTAGCAATGAAGATTTTTTTATTAACTATTTTAACAATTTGACTAAGAGTCTAAATTTATCAACTAACTAATGCTTAAAATATCTATTAAAAATATCATTTATCTAATTCTATATTCCATACCTAACACAATCTTTAGTTTTGGAATTGTTTATATCATTAACAATGTGATTTCTGGTGAAAAAGATTTCTTAACAGACTATATGGGAATCATATTTGCGTTAATAGTTGTTTATACTTATTTATTGAATATTATTTTTCAAAAAAAAATTAATAAATACTCTTTTGAAGTACTATATGAAAATGAAAAAAGAATATTTGATAAAATATTAAAAACGCCATTGATCACTCTAGAAAAATTGGGTTCTCAAAGATTTTATACTGCAATCGAGGATTTAAGAATGTTTTCGTCTTTTCCAGAAGTAGTCACTCATTCCATTAATTCTTTATTAATGCTACTGCTTTGTATGATCTATTTATTTACTTTATCTATTTCATCGGCTTTGGTTGTTATTGCTCTAATAGTTTTAATAGCGGTTATTTATTTTTTGGTAATAAAGACAATGTCTCAAAAAGTGGGCAATCTTAGAAAGCATAATGAGCATTATTATAAATATGTAGATGATGTAATCAAAGGGTTTAAAGGATTTAAGTTAAGCATTCATAGAAGAAAAAAATTAATGGATAATCATTTATCTCCCAACAGAGAAAATGCAAAAGAATTGGATTTTAAAATTAACTATGTATTTCTATCTATCAATTTGATAAGTCAATATGGATTGTATTTAGTTATAGGAGTAATTCTTTTTTTATTGCCGGAGATTGGATTACTAGAAAGTGAAGATGTGATTTCATATGTAGTCATCTTATTGTTTGTTTCGGGACCTATTAATAACTTGATCAATATGCAAAATATTTATACAAGATTAATGGTTGCCAATACTAGAATTAAAAAATTCTTGAGTGATTTTGATACTGCCGAAGTACCTTTAGAAATTGAAAATGCAACTTCTGTGAATTTTAGTTTCCTAAAATTCAACAATATCTCTTTTGCTTATGACAATGATGCTATAGAAAAGTCTTTCGCTTTAGGTCCAATAAATCTTTCTATAGAAAAAGGAGAAACAATATTCATTGTAGGTGGAAACGGGAGTGGCAAAAGTACATTTATCAATATTCTAACAGGATTATATCAACCATCAGAAGGTGAAATTATTTTAAATAGTGTATCCATAAACCAAAATACAGAAATACAAAATCTAATAGCAGCAGTATTTACAGACAATCATATCTTTTCATACAATTACGATAATTATTCATTGGAACAAAATAAAGAATATCAGGAATTATTAAAGTTAATGGAGCTTGATAAAGTCGTATTAGATGATAAAGAAGAATCTGCAAGGCGTTCCTTTTCTAAAGGTCAAAGTAAAAGGATGTCAATGATTTTTGCTCTTTTGGAAAATAAACCAATTTTAGTTTTAGACGAATGGGCTGCCGATCAAGACCCGCATTTCCGTAAATATTTTTATGAAAATCTATTGCCTAAATTGAAAGAAGAAGGAAAAACAATTATTGCAGTTACCCATGACGACGCCTATTTTAAGCATGCTGATAGAATCATAAAATTTGATTACGGTCAAATTGTAAAGGATTTTAAAAAAGAAGGTGAGGTTTTAAATACAGAGAGTTTATGGTATAATAATTAAAAAATATTAAGTAATGAAACTTACCCTTCCTCAACAAGATGTTTATTTTGAACAATTATTATATCCTAATGAACCAATATATAACATTGGAGCTAAGATTGAAATTAAAGGAATAATCAATGTTGGAATATTCCGAAGAGCACACAATGAACTTATAAATCAACATGATGCATATAGAAGTACACTCATTAATGACCCAGAAAATGTTACGGTACAAATAGTTGAAGAGCATAATTCAAAATTAGGCTTTGTTAATTTTTCTGACCGCCAGAAGTCTTATGAAGATGCAAATGCTTATATGCAAGAGGAATTTTCAAAACCTTTTGATTTATTTGGAGAGCGTCTTTTGCATGTTTTTACTTTGGTTAAAGTGAGTGAAGACTTTCATTATTTATTTTCAGTATATCATCATATTATAACCGATGGTTGGGGAACCTCTTTAATGTTCCAAAGATTGGTTCAAAACTATAATGAGGTTTTTGAATTTGGAAAAATTAAAACAGTATATCCTTTTAGTTATAAGGATTTTATAGAAGATGATTGCACCTATCAAAATTCTGAATCTTTTATACAAGATAAATTTTATTGGAAGGAAAGGTTTAAAAATTTGCCTGAAAATTTGTTTGATAAAATAGACGATACAATTCAAATTAATAAAAGTAATCGTAAAGAACTTATTATTAAAAGAGAATTATACAATGAATTAAATCATTTAGTAACAGCCTATAAATGTTCTACTTTTCATTTAATTTTAGCTATTTTATATACTTATTTTGGCAGAAAACATCAAAATGGTGATTTTGCAATAGGTTTGCCTGTTTTGAATAGAAGTAAATCCATATATAAGAAGACGGTCGGACTCTTTATGGGAATCTCTCCTTTAAGAATCCCAATTGATTTTGATGCTACTTTTGAAGATTTAATCATTGAGATAAAAAATCAGTTAAGACACGATTATCGTCATCAAAGGTTTCCTTTAGGTAAACTCATTCAAGAACTTCAATTATTTAGTGAGAAAGAAAGGCTATTTAATATCACGCTTTCTTATGAGAAACAAAATTACTCGACTAATTTTAAAAATACCCAAACACAGGTAATTCCATTATCCCATCATTCAGAGCGGGTAGCTTTATCTATTTATATTAGAGAGTTTGATGAGTTGGAAGATGTAAAAATAGACTTCGATTATAATTTAAGTTATTTTGATGATATAGGAATAACACAAGTAGTTCAACATTTTGAAAATCTGGTAAATGTGATTTTAGCCTCTCCTGATAAAAAATTAAAAGAATTTGTTTATTTATCGAAAGAAGATGAGCGTCAAGTATTAGTGGAATTTAACAATACAAAAGTTGATTACCAGAAAGACAAAACGGTAGTAGATTTATTTGAAGCACGAGTAGAGCCAACCCCAGAAAAAGTGGCACTAAAAGATGATTTTAAATCTTATTCTTATTTTGAACTTAACAAATTATCAAACCAAATAGCAGAGTACCTAATTACTGTCTATGGAGAGCAAGATAAATCACCAATTGCAGTTTTATTAGGTAGGTCAGTTAATATGGTAGCCGTTTTATTAGGAATATTAAAATCAGGTAGATCATATATTCCTTTAGATCCAACTTTTCCAAAAGAACGATTAAGTTATATTGTTGATAATAGCCAAAGTAAAATACTTATCAGTGAAAAAAAATATGTATTAGAAGGGATTGAAGATGTAGTAGTAATAAAGTTAGAAAAAATTTTAGCAGGGATTGATGGATTTAAAGGAATTTTAACCACAACAATCTCTCATAAAGATACAGCTTATATCATTTACACATCAGGTTCAACTGGAAATCCAAAAGGAGTTGAAATAAGTCATCAATCATTGCTTAATTTTTTATCCAGTATTCAACAAAAACCAGGAGTTAGCCCAAACGACATATTATTTTCAGTAACAACTTATTCTTTTGATATTTCAATATTAGAGTTTTTTGCACCTTTAATCTCTGGAGCTACTTTGTATATTGCAAGTCAAAAAGTTTTATCAGATCCTCATTTGATTATTGAAAAAATAGAGGAAATAAGACCTACTGTAATTCAAGCTACTCCTAGTTTTTATCAAATGTTATTTAATGCTGATTGGCCTGGAGACAAAGGATTAAAAGTACTGTGTGGAGGTGATTTGTTAAGTGAAGCATTAGCAGAAAAGTTACTCAACCATAGCTTAGAAGTTTGGAATATGTATGGGCCTACAGAAACCACTATTTGGTCTAGTATTAAAAAAATAGAACATTCCAAAGATGCATCCAACATAGGGAAGCCAATAAACAATACGCAGTTTTATATATTGGATGCTTTTTTAAGCCCAAAGCCAATAAGAACGTCAGGAGCAATATATATAGCAGGGGATGGTTTAGCGAGAGGATATTATAAAAATGAGATATTAACTAATGAAAAATTTATCAAAAATCCATTTGACGCTACAAGTTTTCTATACGAAACTGGTGATGTAGGAAAGTGGAATGATGATGGGGAAATTGAGTTTTTAGGAAGAAATGATAATCAGGTTAAGATTAGAGGTTATAGAATTGAACTTGGGGATATAGAGTCACAATTAAATCAAATAGAAGGAGTTAAAGATTCTGTAGTAATTGCTAAAAAAGGAGATCAACAAGACGCTTTTTTAGTGGCTTATATTTTAAAAAGCGAAGAGGTAATTGATACGGAAAAAATCATTGCAGTATTGAAAATCAATCTTCCGTACTATATGATTCCAAATACAATCATTTCTTTGGAAGGATTTCCGCTTACGCCAAACCAAAAAGTGGATAGAAAATCTTTGTCACAAAGAGACATTCAACAAAACACAAATTATGATGATTTTAAAGCTCCTATTTCCGATTTAGAAAAAATGCTTTCTGAATATTGGAAAGAAGTATTAAATAGTAAAGAGCCAATAAGTGTAAATGATAATTTCTTTGCTCTTGGGGGACATTCATTGAACGCCGTTAAATTGATTGGATTAATTGCCAAACAGCTTTCGTTTGCGATTACTTTAAAAACAATTTTTGACTATCCCACAATTGAGTTATTGGCTAGTTACCTGCAAGAACTTAAACCGAGTCAATCGATTGGAATATCATTATCGGAATCTAAAGATTTTTACGGTCTAACGCCGCCTCAATACAATATTTGGCTAGCATCTCAACAAAAAAATAATTCAATAGCTTACAACATGTCTGCTGGCTATAGTGTTGAGGGGGGTGTAAATTTGGATAAAATTACAAAATCAATAAATAAAATAATTAATAAGCATGAAATCCTAAGAACCAATTTTATTGAAATAGATGGTGTTCCTTTTCAAAAAATTATTACTGCCGAAAAAATTAGATTTGAAATTGCTCTACATCAATTAAAAAATGATACTATTGAAGAAGTAGTTAATCGATTAGTTAATACCGCATTTGATTTAGAAACAGATTTATTAATAAGAGTCCAACTTCTTCAATTAGAGACAAATCAATTTACACTGCTCTTTTCTACGCATCACATTATAATGGATGGTTTATCATTAGAATTTTTTATCAAAGAATTTATTGAAAATTATAATGAATGTACTTCTCTAGTTGCATCGAAGGTAAATATTTTAAAATTTCAATTTAAAGATTACTCGGAATGGTTTAATAAAACATTGGAAGATAATGCTGTTAAAAACGAGTTGTTTTGGAAAAATTATCTTCAAAATTATCGACCTAAAGATTCTTTTGATAGGGATTTTAGTGTTGAACACAATCAGCAAAGAGGAAGTAAATATTTGTTTGAACTAACATCTGATACTACTTTAGCTTCGCAGCAATTAGCTCTTGAGGAGCAAGTCACTTTTTACACAATTTTGGCGACAGCTTTAAATGTTTTGATTTATAAATTCTCTAATCATAATGATATTTGTATCGGAACTGTAAACTCAGGAAGAAATATTCCAGAGTTAAATAATCAAATTGGGATGTTTGTTAAGACGCTTGTTTTAAGAACTCAAATTGAATCGGAACAAACTTTTGTTGATATATTGAAATGTACTCAAAATAATTTATTGGAGATTAATGATTATCAATTTGTTCCTTTTGACAAAGTGTCCAAATCTGTTTTTGATGTTATGTTGGTATATCAGAATCCAGAGTTTTCGTTTGAAAACATCGATGAATTAAATGATTTTAAATTAACTTCTTATCCTATTGACAACAAATACAGCAGGATGCCTATTGTGTTTAATTTGTTTGAAAGTGATAATAGGCTGAAAGGAATTATTGACTATAATTGTGATTTATTCGAGGAAGATACTATGCAAATTCTTGCTCTAAAATACAGTAAAATTTTAAATGAAATAATAAAAAATCCATTATTGAAAGTGGATTTAATTGATGATAAATTAGAGCTTGAAAAGAATACATCATTTGATTTTGATTTTAACTTCTAAAATACACACCTATAGTTTTGATTTACATCTATTATTCTTATCTGTCTGAAGAAAATCACGAAAGTTTGTTAAAAAATGATTTGCCAAAATTTCTAGTTGATTATCAAAATAAAATTAAGCGATACAGAAGATGGCAAGATGCACAATTGTCACTTTTAGGTCGAATATTATTGTTTAAGGGGGTTGAAGAAATTTATATGCATAACCCTCACAACAAAGTGATAAAACACACAAAATATAATAAGCCTTATTTTGATGATGATTTAATCCAGTTTAATATCTCACATTCAGGAGACATTGTTGTTTGTGCATTAAGTGATAAACATGAAATTGGGATTGATATTGAAATTGTAACGGATATTGGAATAGATGATTTTAAATCCCAGATGACTGAAATTGAATGGAATAATATTGTTTTATCGAATAATAAAAAAGATTCTTTCTTTGATTATTGGACTCAAAAAGAAGCCGTTATAAAAGCACATGGGCACGGATTAACAATTCCCCTAAAATCATTTGAAATTTTAGATAATACGACCAAAATCAATGAAGAAAAATACTATTTAAAGGAAATAAAAATAGATAAAAAGTATAAATGCTATATCTCACTAAAAACGAATATTGGTGAAATTTATTTAAAAGAAAAAAAGATACAAACCCAATAATTTAATTAAAAAATAAAATGAAAAATCTAATAAGACTATTTTTACTACTATGTCTGTTACCAACTTGTTTGTTTTCTCAAATAAATGCTTTTAAATTAGAAAAAACAACCACTTTCTTTCCTGAAGAAAAAATTATTAATCAAGAAAATATAGAATGGGGGTACTTAAACGTTCCTGAAAACTGGGATAAACCAACAGGTAAAACAATTAAAATTGCAGTTGCAATTTTAAAAAGAACCTCAAAAAATATAGATTCAAATCCTGTTGTATATGTAGAAGGAGGACCAGGAGCTGGAGGTATTGAAGGAATATGGAGTTGGTTAAAACATCCGTTAAGAAAAAATAGCGATATTATCTTGGTTGACGTTAGGGGCACCGGTAATTCTTTTCCTAAATTTTGTCCAGACCTAGGAAAGAAATTCTTAGAAATACTATCAAAAAATCAGAATAGCACACAAGATGAACAGCAAAAAATTATTGCTTCAATAGCCTGTAAACAAGATTTATTAAATAGAGAGATTGACATAAATGCTTACAATAGTAAATCAATTGCTAAAGATTTAAATGCTTTAAAGAAGGCATTAAAGTATAATAAATGGAATGTTTATGGTGTTTCTTATGGAACATACACAGCTCAGGTTTATGCAAATGATTTTCCCCAAGATATTAAGTCATTAATTTTAGATTCTTCGATTTCAGATATTTCTCAGTATTATAATCATAATACTGAAAATTACATGAATAGCCTTAAAAAAGTTTTTAGCGCCTGTGAAAATGATCCTAATTGTAATAAGCAATATCCAAATTTAGAAAGCGCCTATTATGCAACAATAGAAAGATTAGATAAAAAGCCTATTACGGTTAAAGTGGACAAGAAAATAATTCCCAATGGAAAGTTTACCTATAATGTGGAAGATTTTAAAATTTCAATTCAACAATCCCTATATCATAAAAAATTAATCGAAGTATTGCCCTTATTGATCACCGAATTTAATAAAGGAAACAAAAACACTTTGAGTTCACTGGTAGCTGCTTTTTCAGGGGCTTTAGGTTTAGATTACGGTGCGTATTATTGTGTGAGCTGTAATGAGGCTATCCCTAATAATTCGATTTCAGAATTTGATAAGGATGCACTTAATTATAAAAAATTAAAAGGAGGCTTGTCTTTTTATAGATCAGACTTTTTAGTATGTGATAAATGGAATTTAGGAGTTGGTAAGTCATCAAAGGGTTTGAATGATTTATCTAATCTATCAACATTAACAGCACCAGTGTTAGTATTTTCAGGAACATTTGATCCTATTACACCAGCTTCAAATGGGAAAACTACTGTTGGGAAGTTCAAAAATGGTTTTTTGGTAAATGCCCCAGTTTCGGGCCATGCACCTAGTTTTTCGAGAATTGGATTTAACATTGTTGATGAATTTGTAAGTAATCCGGGTCAAAATCCTGATGTGAATGGATTTCAATCAAATAATAAAGTTCATTTTGTTACTGATGTAAAGATTAACGGAGGAGTTTCTAATTTTGCCAATAGCCTAAACGAATTCAATCTACTGTTTTTTGCTCCATTCTTTATCGCTATTATTATCCTATTGATTTCAATTTTCAATTTTTGTTATGTACTAATTAGAAATAGGATAGATGTCACTCAAAATAAATACATGAAGTTTTTAATCATAATAACTTCTTTATTAGGTTTGTTTGCAATTATTGGGTTTGTTTTAGCTATAAATAGTACGGCACAAGAGAATTTTTATATGCTTGCTTTTGGTGTGCCAAATCAATTTGATTATTTGTTTGTAATTCAATGGGCTTTTATAGCGTTTACTATTATTTCAATACTTTATTTTGCTCTTAAAATTAAGTCTATTTCGAATGCAAGCATTATTGCAACAATCTTATTTTCTTTATTCCTTATCGGTGTTTATTTCCAATATTGGGGATTTTTGTTTTAAGATTAATTTATTTTGCAGTTTGCTTAGTTCTTAATAAACGATTAACTGGATTATAAATAATAAATAAAACAGTTGCAAATATGCTATTGTAACTGTTTTTTTGTTTTACATGCTATCATCTTAATCCTTTGTTCTTTATATAATTTGTATTCGGGTGCGGATTCTATTTAGAATTTTTTTTGCGATTATATAATTATCCGTTATTTTTAAAATGAGTATTTTAGTCTCAATTTTTTGGTTAGAATGTCTATCAATTATAAACTTTTGATTAAATATTGTGTTTACTCTTTCTACAACAGCAATTTGATAAGAAGGGTAAGGCACATTTATTCTATATTTAGAATTTTTTCTCCATAGAACCTATTTTGAAAACACTCTCTAAGTGTTTGTTAAAATCAGTCCACTTTTTGCTGACGATTTACATAAAGAGAAAAATTAATAAGTAATAATATGAAAACCACATATCTTGAAGATGAAAATGGGTTTTTTAATATTAAGGTGCATTGGGATTGATTTAGAAACAAATAATTTAACTTATTTTTATAATTAATAGTTTATTTGTTTAAAAAAAATTGAATATACAAACTAATAGTTTGTATATTTGAGATATAATAAACCTGAATTGTATTTTTGTAGTTTAAAAAAGGTTTAAAAAAGAAACTAATAGTTTGGAAAAAGAACAAAAAATAAACCGTCTTCTTAACTCTCAACCTTCAGGAGTTGTATATTTAAGCTCATGGTTAACGAGAAATGGGTTCTCTACTCAACTGCTAAATCGATACAAGAAGAGTAATTGGCTCACTTCCATAGGAACAGGCGCGTGGATGCGTGTAGGAGAAAAGCCTACTTATGAAGGCGCTTTATATGCGTTACAGGAACAAGCTAAATTGAGTATTCATGTAGGAGGGAAAACAGCATTATCTTTACTCGGTAAAGCTCATTACCTTGAATTATCTACACAGCAAATTGTATTGTTTGGTGGTAGTAAAGAGAAATTACCTACTTGGTTTTATAAATACGATTGGGGTTTAAAAATAAATTACTTTAGTTCTTCTTTTCTTTCGCCTAGAGCAGGATTGCAAACTTTTGAACAAAGAACTTTTAGTCTACAAATATCCAACCCTATAAGAGCCTTTTTAGAATGCTTATACCTAGTGCCTAAAAAACAAGAATTTGTTGAATGTTACGAAATAATGGAAGGTCTCAATAACCTTAGACCAAAGAAAGTACAAGAACTCCTGGAGCAATGTACCTCTATAAAAGTAAAACGACTTTTCTTATATATGGCAGAAAAAGCGCAACATGATTGGTTCAACTACATAAATTTAGAAAAAATAAATCTTGGAAAAGGTAAGCGTTCTCTGGTAAAAGATGGAGTTTATATATCTAAGTATCGTATCACAATTCCTAAAGCGTTAGCAAATTATGAGTAGTTACAAGCATCAAGTTTCTTTATTATTACAAGTATTGCCAGAAGTAGCAAAAGAATCTTGTTTTGCACTACACGGTGGTACTGCTATTAACTTATTCATTAGGGAAATGCCTAGATTGTCTGTAGATATTGACTTAACCTACATACCGATAGAAGATAGAAGCACATCTTTAAAAAACATTATTAAAGCTCTTGGTAACATAAAAAAGAACATTGAAAGAGTCGTGCCTAAGGTTCAAATTACTTTAAAACAAGAAATTTTAAAGCTTCAAGTTACTACTGTTAAGGCACAAATAAAAATAGAGGTAAATCAAATAAATAGAGGCATATTAGGAGAAGTCGTAGAGTTATCACTATGCAAGAAAGCCCAAGGAGAGTTTGATGCTTTTTGTGCTATTTCCATAGTATCATTAGGGCAATTGTACGGTGGTAAGATTTGTGCCGCTTTAGACCGACAACACCCTAGAGATCTATTTGATGTGAAATACTTATTGCAAAATGAAGGATTTAATAACGACATTAAAGAAGGATTTATGCTCTGCCTTTTAAGTAGCAATCGACCTTTAAATGAAATGTTACAATCCAACTTCATTGATCAACAGGAAACTATGATCAATCAGTTCGAAGGTATGAGCTCAGAGACTTTCACATATAAGGATTTTGAGAATAGTAGAGTACAATTAATTGAAGCAATACATCAAAATTTAACGGATAAAGACAAGGAGTTTTTGCTAAGTTTCAATAAGGCAACTCCTGATTGGACTATTTATGATTTTGAACGGTTTCCTGCTGTGCAATGGAAATTACAAAACCTCAATATACTTAAAGCTAAAAATCCAGAAAAGTTCAACGAATTCAAAACATCTCTAGAAGAAACTCTAAAAGGATAATTAGGTTTCAATTAAAAATTAAGGTAGTGTATCAGAAAGTGTGTAGGTTAGAAAAGTTATTCTTAATTGAAATGTAATGAGATTGTCAAAAATACTTTCAAGTATTAAGAATATAAGATCTTTGAGATATGTTTAATTTGTTTCCTCCAGAATTGACATTATTTAGCACTAAATTTAATCTGAAATGTTAAAAAGTGTTAAAGTTTTTGGAATCGGGAGGAATTCGGGAGTCATATTTTTTAACCGTTCGGAAGCCCTTTTAAATGCTAATATCTTAAAATATTGGTTGTTCCCTCATTGCCCACCAAAGATTTAAAACCTACTATTTTTAGTAGGTTTTTTTATGCTTTATATTTTGTGTATTTACAATAGTTATCAACACGAAAAGGTTATAGTAGTTGAAAATGATTATATATGTGACATTTGTCATATTAATGTTAAATTTTGATAGTATTTTTGCATTGTAGGTTTTAACCTACATCTTTTTCATAGCAATTTTCCCTCTCCAACCTCAAGTAGAGAGGTTTTTTTTATGATATTTATCAATTAATTTAATGAAATATGAGTTTTAAGTTAGAATGGAAAGGTTCAAATGTAATTATTACATTTATGGATAATTTTCTTTACAAAGATTCTTTTGAAGCAAATAATTTAATCTATGGAGATTCAAGGTTTGATACTATGAAATATCAAATTGCTGATTTTAGTAAAATTGCAAAAGCTGAATATACAGAGGATGAAATTAAAATAATAGCAACTTTAGAAAAATCAAGCGCTATTTGGAATAATAATGTAAAAGAGGCAATAGTTACATCAGATACTGTTTGCATAAGCCATATAATAGCCCCTTATTTAGAAGCAATGAAAGAAACAAATTGGAAAATTAAAATATTTAAAAATAGTGTTGAAGCTGAAAAGTGGTGTTGTGAATGAACTTAAATATTAAAAATAATTATTGCCCACCAAAGTAAAATCCTACTAGAAATAGTAGGATTTTTTTGTATATTTTTTTATTTAATGACAATTGTCATAATTTTTTATGCAATATAAGTTACATTTGTTTTGTAGGTTTTAACCTACATCTTTTTCATAGCAATTTTCCCTCTCCAACCCCAAGTAGAGAGGGTTTTTTTATGTCTTTTTGTTAGTATCATAATAATATATAACTATTTGTAAATAAGTAAATTAAGACAAAAATTAATCTAGAACCTAATGTGTATTTTTACTCAGTGAAACTGCTTATGTCTCAGCATTATATAATATTATTGGGTAATTCCTAAGCCTCGTAGATAGAAGTATTTAAGACGTCTTTTTTAGGTTTTAAATTTAGCTAAACTATTTATTATACAACATCTTCTATTTTTTTATAATCTATTATTTTCTACAATTTATTTAAAAATTTGGTATCAAAATAACTACTGTTTAATTCTTGAAAATTCAGGCATGAAGAACAATTATAAACTAAATATATTGTTCGTCATTAAGAGGTGACAGAATAAGAAGTGGTGGAAAATTCCCATTACAATGTAGGATAACATATAAAATGAATATAAATCTGTTTGCAACTGGCCTTTTTTAGTATTACAAGTAATTTAAGTTGATTTTCCGTAAATGATATTTATAATCAAATTTTAGGTAAAAAGGCACCCATTGATAAAACTCTAATTGTTACTAAAGCTAATCCCACTTGAAATTGAGATTTTTTTTATGCTTAAAGGTCAATAAAAAAAACCTGTCAATTACGACAGGCTTTTTATACAAATAAGTTAGAAGTAATGAATTAAATTACTTTAACATTTATTGCGTTCAATCCTTTTGGGGTTTCTTCTACATCGAAGCTTACTTTGTCCCCTTCATTGATTTCATCAATTAGTCCATTTACATGTACAAATACATCTTTGTCACCTTCTTCTGGAGTGATGAATCCAAATCCTTTAGAATTATTGAAAAATTTTACTGTTCCGTTACTCATAATTAAAAATTTTATTTAAGTTACAAATATACGGTTTTGTATTTAGTTTTGTTGTATTGGTAATAAGTTTGTAAAAGGGAGAATAACTTTTTAGATTCCCTCAATGCCCACCATAGTAAATCCTACTAAAAACAGTGTTTTTTTTTATTTCAGTAAGGTAACATTAGTTACGATACTTATTTATTTAAAGATGTATTTTTGAAACGTAGGCTATGTTCTACATCTTTTTCATAGCAATTTCCTCCTCAAACCCTAAATCTTGAGGAGGTTTTTTTATTTATAGATATACTGCTTTATTAGTTTAACCATTAATACTTTTAATTTAGTCTTATACATTGAGTTTATTGGAGTACTAACTTTTTTGTATATCTTAAAATTATTTGATTTGTTTTATAATATTATTTTAATAGTAAATTAGATACTATACATTGGTATTTTATTAAAAAATAATGTAAATTGTAAAAATATAATCCAAAATTTTATGCAATGTTAATATGTAAGAGCATTACCCAAAAGGCTTATTTCAGATTATTAATAATGTTCTTATTATTTATTTTATTTCAAGGATGTAAAATTTATCAAGAGCCTATTTCTTTAAATCAAGCGTTAAATAGTAAGGAAGATGGTATTTTAAAAATTACGATGTTAAATGGCGATAAGTTTATTTATGAAGATATAGAGGTTATTGAAGATGATTATTATGCTATTAATTTTAATAATGGAGAAAAAGTAAAAACACTTATTAACAAAGATGAAATTAAAGATGTTCAATTTAGAAATAATAAGTCAGCAAAGAGCAGTAATTTTTTGGGTATTAGTATTGGTGTTTTAACAATAATGCTCGGAGTATTCATGTTTTGATTTTATTGAAATCGCTTAAAAAATTTGTAAGCAATATAAAAAAGGGCAAAATTTTATTAAATTTTGCCCTTTTTTATAGATGGTAAAGAACTTGATTGAGATTGCTATTGTTCTTTTTTCTTTACATCGTAATACCCTAGAAGTCTTTTTCCTAAGATTCTTTATTCATATTTCAGATAAGTAGCGACTTCTATTTTAACTTCACTCCATGTTTTTGAAATACCATCATCCCCAGAATGTAAATCTTTGCAAACTGTATTTAATGTTTCTATCGCTAATTGAGCTTGCCAATTATCTAAGTCCATTAATGCTTCAATAGTAACCATTTGATCACTAATCACGTAAGTTATTGGTAGAAATTGAGAAATTCCATTCATTGTTAATTCAACAGATCCGGATGTTTCATTTTTCATACTAATTGTACCAGAAATTACATCTGTATCTTTCATAGTGCCAAAAAAGAATTTTTTTAATTTAGCATCTCTAATAGTATCTTTTGTAAATAAACTACTAACAGGAATCTTAAATTTTAATCCGTTTAATGCTTCTAAAGCTGTAGTAGCTGTTTTTGTATTTTCAATAATAACTTTTGTGAATTGCCCTTTTACAGGAACTTTACTAGTTGTTTTATAAGCAATCCAATTTATTGTTGTAGTTGCTGCTTCAACTGCATACCCTTTTTCAATTTGTTTAGTTTCTTTTTTTACGTTCTTTTTACAAGAAGAAATAGTAGCTATAACTATTAATAGTAAGCTAAGTGTATAAAATTTTTTCATAATTGTTTATTTTTATTTTAAATGTTTATTTACAAGATTTATATATTCTAGTTTCGCTTCATCAGTTGTTAAGTGACTTAATTGAAACCAAGCATTTAGTTTAAATGAGTTTCTTAATTGAATATCACCTGATGGTTGGACATAATTAGTTCCTTTAGTTGCTTGTTTATAATATGCATAAAAAGCAAGCATAATATCTGGAGGTAGCTTTATTTTTGTGTTAGAAGCAAATGAATAAGCCTCTTCAAATTCTATATTTAATTTCGTATTCATGAATTTAAAATTAAAAAAATCACAATGATGCTATTATTTTTTCAGCACCTCGCACTTTGTCATTTAGTTTTACATTTATTTTTGCATCTAATGGCAAAAATAAATCAACACGTGAACCAAATTTAATAAAACCAGCATCTTCACCTTGTATAGCATTCTCACTTGGTTTTGCATAGTTAACAATTCTTTTTGCTAATGCACCTGCAATTTGCCTATACAGTATTTCACCAATTTTTTCGTTTTCTATAACAATTGTTGTGCGCTCATTTTGTTCAGATGCCTTTGGATGCCAGGCTACTAAATATTTTCCAGGATGGTATTTACTATATTTTATTTTTCCGCTAATTGGGTATCTAGTTACATGTACATTTATAGGAGACATAAAAATAGAAACTTGTATGCGTTTATCTTTAAAATATTCTTTTTCAAAAACTTCTTCAATTACAACTACTTTACCATCAACAGGTGCAATTATGTTATGGTTATTTATGACAGTATTTCTTTTTGGGTTTCTAAAAAATTGTAAAATTAGAATGTAAAACACTAATAAAATGATGGCTAGTAATTTGTTTAGCCAATTAATTTCAATAAAATTTTCAATTAAAATAATTCCTATACTTAAAGCAAATGTAGAAATTAAAATTATTTTAAAGCCTTCTTTATGAAACATAATTATTGTACAATTTGCAGGTAAATGAATATAAATGGCGCGGCAAAAATAACGCTGTCAAATCGATCTAAAAAGCCACCATGCCCAGGAATAAAATTACTGCTATCTTTTACTCCAGCTTGACGTTTAAACATAGATTCAATTAAATCTCCTAATACTCCAAAAACACTTACAATTCCTGCAATTACAATCCACTGTACTAATGTAAGTGTAGTAAATTGTTGTGCTAAAAAATAGCTTACTATAAATGTAACAACCATTCCACCAATAAAACCTTCAATTGTTTTGTTTGGAGAAATACGTTCTAAAAGTTTATGTTTTCCGAAATTTTTACCTACTAAATATGCAAAAGTATCATTTGTCCAAATTAAAAGAAAGACACCTAATATAGTTGTATTCACATAATTAAAAGAAGTATTTAAAAAGGGAATTTTAACAATTAATGTAAAAGGTACAACAATGTATATTATTGATAAAAATATTTTGCCTAAATGACTTACAACTTCTTCTTTTTTCGCAAAAAGAATGGAGGCAAAAGAAATAAAAATGGTTAAAAATAGTGCAATGCCTACATATTCAAAGATCATTTCATTTGGAATATCTTCAACACCTAAAATATTTGCAAAAATGAAAGTTAATGTACCAATTAGATATGGAAATATGCTTTTTAGTTGTATCATTTTTTTAAATTCATATAAACAAAGCAGCATTAATATAAAAAAAAGAAAAATAAAAGAAATCTTACTATAGAGAATAGAAAATATTAAAGCACTTGCAAAGATAAATCCAGAAAGTGAACGTTTTATAAGGTTTGTCATAAATTATAAATCTTCGAATAGTAGCAAATATAAGTTTTTTGCATTTGTATTTCCATAATTCATAAAATCAATTTCTTTAGAATTTGGATTGTAATTTTTAATAGCGCTAATATTACTTGGTATATTTCCTAGATATCTTGTTTTAATTCCAGTTAAACTATCTCCACTTGTTTTAACAAACTGACTTGTGGTAGCATAAACTATAAAGTTTTCAGATAATTCAGAAATTTTACATTCTTTTAGTTGATTTGAAGAGAATAAAATACTGCCATTTTCCGCTATTAAGTGTTCGCAACTTGTAAAAAAAGGCAATGTATTGTCAAATATATCTGTAGTTTTTAAAGAAATAGCTTTAGTGAGTTTAAATAAATCATTGTCATTACAAATTAAAGTATCCCAATAATTTTCTTGAATTATATTTTCTAAATTTTGAGTAACTTCCTCTAAAGTTGTACAATAGAGGAATTTACCATTATTTTTAATAAAATTTTGAACAAAAATTTGATCAAGTGGTAATGATTTTAAATCTAAAGTTTGTTCTTTAATTTCTTTCTCTTTTGGAGTGTTAAATAATTTTTTAAAAAAACTCATTTGCTGTTTTGAATATATCCAAAATTATAAAAAAGATATGAATTTACTCTTGTGTTTCTGATGAATTTTCAATGTTTGATTCTTCAGTTTTATCTTCAATTACAGTTTTACTTATTTTTTCGATAATTTCAGGTGCTTTATCATCAAAAGCTCTTTTTCCAAAAATCACTTCTAAATCTTTTTTGAAGATCACTTCTTTTTCCAATAAAAGTTCAGCCAAAGTAACTAATTTATCTTTATGATCACTTAAAATTTGAATGGCTCTTTGATATTGAGATTCAATTAATATTGAAATTTCTTTATCAATAACCTGTGCAGTTTCTTCACTATAAGGTTTGGTAAAATTGTATTCAGATTGACCCGTAGAATCATAATAAGTAATATTCCCAATTTTGTCATTTAATCCATATACTGTAACCATAGCTTTTGCTTGTCTAGTCACCTTCTCTAAATCGTTTAAAGCACCAGTCGATATTTTATCAAACATTAATTTTTCAGCTGCTCTCCCTGCAAGTGTTGCACACATTTCATCTAACATTTGTTCAGCTTGCACAATTTGACGTTCTTCAGGTAAGTACCAAGCAGCTCCTAATGATTGCCCTCTAGGAACAATAGTAACTTTAACAAGTGGCGCAGCGTGTTCTAGCATCCAACTTGCGGTTGCATGACCCGCTTCGTGGAATGCAATTGTTTTCTTTTCTCTGGGTGATATTATTTTATTTTTCTTTTCTAGTCCACCAACAATCCGGTCAACAGCATCTAAAAAGTCTTGATGATGAACAGCTTTTTTACTTTTTCTAGCAGCTATTAAAGCAGCTTCATTACATAAATTTGCAATATCAGCACCAGAAAAACCTGGAGTTTGTTGTGATAAAAATTCAACATCAACATCTTTACTAAGCTTTAATGGTTTTAAATGAACTTTAAAAATTGCAGCTCGTTCAGTTAAATTAGGTAAGTCTACATAAATTTGACGATCAAAACGTCCTGCTCTCAATAAAGCTTTATCCAACACATCAGCGCGGTTAGTAGCAGCAATAACAATTACATTGGTATCTGTGCCAAAACCATCCATTTCTGTTAATAATTGATTCAGTGTATTTTCGCGTTCATCATTACCACCAGTAATATTATTTTTCCCTCTTGATCTTCCAACAGCATCAATTTCATCAATGAAAATAATGGAAGGTGCTTTTTGTTGTGCTTGTTTAAATAAATCACGTACACGAGAGGCACCAACACCCACAAACATTTCTACAAAATCTGATCCAGAAAGTGAGAAAAATGGCACATTTGCTTCCCCTGCTACTGCCTTTGCTAATAAGGTTTTTCCTGTTCCTGGAGGGCCAACTAATAAAGCCCCTTTTGGTATTTTACCACCTAGTGATGTGTATTTTTCAGGGCTTTTTAGAAAGTCAACAATTTCTTGTACTTCTTCTTTTGCGCCTTCTAAACCAGCGACATCTTTAAATGATGTTTTTACTTTTTGATCTTGATCAAATAATTTAGCTTTTGATTTCCCAATGCTAAAAATTTGTCCACCACCACCACCAGATCCACCACCTGACATTCTTTTCATAAAATAAATCCATAAACCAATTAAAAATATAAAAGGTAAATAAATAAATAGTTGATCTAGTATATTGGTTCTTTCTTCATTTTTTACGTCAAAATCCAATTGATAAGTTTGCTTATCAGTACTTAATTCTTTTTCAAAATTTTGTAAATCACCAAATGTGTAATTATACATTGGAGTATTAGCAGAATAAAGTGAACCTTTATTCTTTTTATGTTTTTCTTTTTCAGAAGCTTCACTTTTTATATAAATGTCTGCAACACTTCTATTTACAATAATTATTTTTTCAACATCATTATCAGATAAAATGGTTTTAAACTCGTTTTGACTTAATTTTTTTGAGCCTAAATTACCACTGTTTAAAAACTGATACCCTAAAAATAGCGCGAAAATAGCACCATACACCCAGTAAAAGTTAAATTTTGGGGTTTTTATATTTTTTTTATTTGAAGTATTTTTTTTCTCTTGACTCATCTATGTTTTGCTTTCAATAATGTTAAAAAACTTTTAATTTGTTGAAGATATAGTAGTGATTTTTGCGTCACCCCAAAGACTTTCAATATCGTAGTAGTCACGTATATGTTTTTGAAATACATGAACAACCACGTTTACATAGTCTAATAAAATCCATTCTGCAATACCTTCGCCTTCAACATGCCAAGGTTTATCTTTGGTTGCTTTGCTAACTTGTTTTTGCACAATTCCTGAAATTGCATTTACATGTGTATTTGAAGTTCCTGTACATATAATAAAATAATCACAGACTGTATTTTCAATTTCCCTCAAATCTAAAATTTGAACATCTTCACCTTTAACACCATCAATTGCTTTTAAAATTGCTGTAATAGTGTCGTCTGTGTTTATATTTTTTTTCGTCATTAATTTTTTTTTAATTTGTTGCAAAGTTATTATTTTTTTATAACAAATTTGATTTTATGTAACTTTGTTAAATTTATCAACTTTTTATGAATATAATCAAACTTAATGCCATTGATTCTACAAATTCTTACCTGAAGGAGCTTGCTGTAAAATCAGTTATTGAAAGTTATACTGTTGTTGTTGCTGAACACCAAATAGCGGGTAGAGGCCAAATGGGAACTTCTTGGGTTTCTGATAATGGTAAAAACCTAACATTCAGTGTTCTAATTAATTTGGAAAGCTATAAAGTTCAATATCAATTTTACTTAAGTATGGCTGTTTCTTTGGCAGTTTTAAATAGTGTTAAAATGAATGTTAAAATTCCTATTGCTATAAAATGGCCAAACGACATTTTGGCAGAAAAAGACAAACTTGCGGGGATTTTAATTGAAAACGTTTTAAGCGGAAATTTTATAAAACAATCTATTATAGGAATTGGGTTAAATGTAAATCAAGTTTTTTTAGCTGATAGCTTGGTAAAAGCCACTTCATTAAAAATGATTTCAGGAATTAAATTTGATAGGGATAAATTATTAAATGAATTAATTTCATCTATAAGTTATTATGTTGGCTATATTGAAAGGAATGAGTTAAAAAAAATAAAAAAAATGTATCTTAATTCACTTTATCAATACAATAAGCCTACTATGTTTGAAGATAAAAATGGTATTATTTTTTTAGGTAAAATTATAGATGTTTTTGAAGATGGTAAATTAGTGGTTGAATGTGAAAATGAAACGACTCGCAAATTTAATTTGAAAGAAATTAAATTTGCGAGTCGTTAAATAGTATATTTTTGTTATAATTTTCCTGCGTTATCAGCTAGTGTATCAATAAATTTTTGAAGCGGACTTTTCACCATCATAGCCATCATTGCATTAAATTCACCATCAAACAATAATTGAGCATCACAGCTATTCTCAGAAACTTTATTGATAATTGCAGTTAAAGAAAAATTTAATTTACTACTTGCTGCACCTAAAATAATTTTGTCAAATTCTTGTTTTTCTTTCACTACTAATCTAATTTCAGGCATTCCCTTTAAGCTAAATAAAAAGGAGTCTCCATCAACCTCAAATTTGTCAGTATTTTCAGGCATTAATTGTTCAAAATTACTTAAATCAGTTAAAAATTCAAAAAACTCTTTTTGAGATTTATTAATAACTGTTTTTTTACTTTCTAAATTCATAATTTGTGATTCATTGTTTGATTCCACTCACTTGGATTTTCTCTCCAGTGTTGAAGTGTTTCTAATTCGTTTTCTGAAATGTATTTACTATCAAGTGATTGTTCCAATAAATAATCATAATTGCTTAGTGTATTTAGTTTCACATTGGCGGCTTCAAAGTTTTTAGTGGCAATATCAAATCCATACGAAAATATTGCAACCATTCCTTTTACATTTGTTCCTTCAACCTCTTTTAAAGCTTTTACAGCATTTAAACTACTTTTACCAGTGCTAATTAAATCTTCAACAACAACAATATTTTGATTTTTTTCAAGTAAACCTTCTATCTGATTTTTTCTACCATGCTCTTTTGGTTCAGGTCGCACATATATAAATGGCACATTTAAGTGTTGGGCAACTAATATACCAATAGCTATAGCACCTGTTGCTACACCAGCAATTACATCTGGTTTTCCATATTCCTGTTCAATAATTTTGGCTAAGTTTTCACTTAAATAATTTCTAATTTCAGGAAAAGAAAGTGTAATTCTATTGTCACAATAAATGGGCGATTTCCAACCTGACGCCCATGTAAAAGGGTCATTTGGCTGTAGCTTAATTGCTTTTATTTGTAATAACAATTCAGCAGTTTTTTTTGCAGTATCTTTGTTCATAATCATAATGCAAATGTATAAAGTTTTTGTGAATGACTGCCCAATAATTTTGACAGAAAATAAGAATATTGTAACAAGTTATCATAAAGTTGCATTTGAAACAGTGTCTATTAGTGAAATTGTTAAATTTTTTTTTAAGAATAAAAGTGAAGGTATTTGTTTGATATGTAATAGTTTAGAAGCGAGTTGGGAGCTATTTAAATCTGGTTTTAACATTCAAAAAGCGGCTGGAGGAAAAGTTCTAAATTCAAAGGGTGAAGTACTTTTTATTTATCGACTAAATAAATGGGATTTACCAAAAGGTAAATTAGAAAAAGGTGAATCTATAACAGAATGTGCTATTAGAGAAGTAGAAGAAGAATGTGGGATATCCAATTTAGGAATTGAAAAGGAATTGCAAACCACTTATCACATTTTTGAAAGAAAAGACAATACAATTTTAAAAATCACCTATTGGTTTTTAATGAAAACTAATTATTCAGGTAATTTAATACCTCAATTAGAAGAAGATATTACACAAGTAGTTTTTAAAAATGAAGAAGAAATCTCTGTAGCATTAAAAAACACTTATGAGAATATTAAGTTGCTGTTTTGAATGAAGTTATTAAACTTAAAGTTTTGAAATTCATTTTTTTTATTGTAATTTTTTTTAAAAAACCGTAGCGATTTGCTTCTTTAGAATAGTGTAACTATTTTATTAACTTATAGCTATAACAGTTTTCCTTTTGCTTTTTTACTACTTAAAATTCACTAAAACAAAAAGCCCTACCTTTGCCGCTTTTTAAAATTAATTAATGATGACCGAATTTATTAAAAAGCAAACAGCAAATTTTAGAAATGATATATTATCAGGTATCACGGTAGCTTTGGCTTTGGTTCCAGAAGCTGTTGCGTTTGCTTTTGTGGCAGGAGTAGATCCATTAGTTGGTTTGTATGCCGCTTTTATGGTTGGTTTAATTACTTCAATTTTTGGTGGAAGACCAGGAATGATATCGGGTGCAACAGGTGCTTTGGCAGTTGTTATGGTTACGTTAGTTGCTAGAGGAAATGAAATGGGAAGCCCTGGCGAAAATTTAGGTTTGTATTATTTATTTGCAACCGTAATTTTAATGGGAATTATTCAGGTTTTAGCAGGAGTTTTAAAATTAGGAAAATTTGTTCGTTTAATCCCACATCCAGTAATGATGGGTTTTGTAAACGGATTGGCAATTGTTATTTTTCTTTCTCAATTGGGAATGTTTAAAAAAACTGTTAATGGTGAAAAAGCCTGGTTACAAGGCAATCAATTGTATTTTATGATTGGTTTGGTAGCTTTAACAATGTTAATTATGTGGGGACTTCCAAAAATTAAACAACTTCAAAAATTACCGGAAGCATTAATTGCTATTCTTGTTGTAAGCACCATTGCTATTTTATCAAATTTTGATGTAGCCACAGTAGGTTCATTTATTAGAGATGGAGGTGGAGAAGGACTTAAAGGAGGTTTGCCAACCTTAAATTTAGAAACATTTTCTAAAGTGCCATTTACGTTAGAATCAATTAAATTTATTTTGCCTTATGCATTAATTTTAGCCGCAATTGGTTTAATAGAATCGTTAATGACTTTAAATTTAATTGATGATTTAACCGAAACTCGTGGTAATGGAAATAAAGAATGTGTAGCTCAAGGAAGCGCAAATATTGTTACAGGTTTATTTGGTGGAATGGGTGGTTGCGCTATGATTGGGCAATCTATTATTAATATAAAAGGTGGTGGTAGAGGAAGATTATCAGGTGTTGTTGCAGCAGTAATGTTGTTAATATTCATTTTATTTGGTTCTTCCTATATTGAAAGAGTTCCAATTGCAGCATTAGTTGGAGTTATGTTTATGGTAGTTATTGGTACTTTTGAATGGAGTAGTTTTAGAATTTCAAATAAAATACCAAGAACCGATTTATTTGTATTGATATTAGTTTCAGCACTTACTGTAATTTTCGATTTAGCAATTGCTGTAATTTCAGGGGTAATTGTTAGTGCGTTGGTTTTTTCTTGGGAAAATGCAAAAAGAATTAGAGCTAGAAAAACAATACGGAAAGATGGAACAAAAGTATATGAAATTTGGGGACCTTTATTTTTTGGCTCCATTAGTGCATTTAATGAAAAGTTTGATGTAAAAGGTGATCCAAATATTATTGAAATAGATTTTATGGAATCACGTATTAGTGACCATTCGGCGTTAGAAGTAATTTTTAATATTGTTGAAAAATATGAAGCCGTTGGGAAAAAGATATACTTAAAACATTTAAGTGAAGAATGTAAATTATTATTACATAAAAGTAATCCTAAATTTATGGAAGTTATTGTTAATGATATTGATGATCCAAGATATCATATAGCTGAAAACCCGGAAGCTTTTAATTAACCTTATTCAACTATTTTTTTTATAAAATTTAATTTACTTTTAGTATAGGGTGAATATTTTAATGGAGGTTCAAAAAAAGTTGGTTTAACTAAAATACTTTTAAAATGTGAAAATTCATTAAAACCATATTTTCCGTGGTAAGATCCAGTACCACTATTCCCAACTCCACCAAATGGCATATTGCTGTTTGTAAAATGCATTACAGCATCGTTCACTGCACCACCTCCAAACGAGATTTCATTTAAAATTTTATTTTTTGTTAATGTATTGTTTGTAAATAAGTAGAGCGCTAAAGGTTTAGGAAGTGATTTAATTTTTGTAATCATTTCATCTAAATTGCTATACGAAATAATGGGTAAAATAGGGCCAAATATTTCTTCTTGCATTACCTTATCATCAAAAGTTATGTTTGTCATTAAAGTTGGCTCAATATATCTTTTTTCTAAATCATAATTTCCACCATAATAAATTTTAGCTGGATCGATTAAGTCAATTATTCTTTGAGTGTTTTTTGAATTGATGATTTGAACATAGTTATCATTTTCAAAAGAATAATGCGCTTTTTTTATTTCAGAAACTGCTAATTTTAGGAATTCTTCCTTTTTAGTTTTATGAACTAAAACATAATCTGGAGCTATACAAGTTTGTCCAGAATTTAAAAATTTTGCCCAAATCATTCTTTTAATTCCTATTTTTAAATTACAATTTTCTGTGAAAATTGCAGGGCTTTTCCCTCCAAGTTCTAAAGTTACTGGTGTAAGATTTTTAGCTGCAGCTTGGTAAACTATTTTACCTACAGAAGAGCTTCCAGTAAAAAATATTTTATCAAACTTTTGATTTAATAATTCTGTAGTTTCTGCAATACCACCTTCAATTACTTTTAAAAAGTGAGGTTCAAAATTTTCATTTATTAGTTTAGCAATAGCCGAACTTGTATTTAATGATAATTCACTTGGTTTAAGTACTGCCGTATCTCCTGCTGAAATAGCCGCAATCATTGGGCCAAATAATAAAATATAGGGGTAGTTCCAAGCCCCAATAATTAAAGTTACTCCAAGAGGTTCAGGAATAATATAACTTTTAGAAGGCATATTTAATAAGTTAGTTTTAACCTTTTGCCGTTTTCCCCATTTCTTTAAATTTTTACAGCAAATGTCTATTTCATGATAAATTAAACCTATTTCAGCAGTGTAATTTTCGGTAGATGATCTTTTAAAATCTTTATAAATAGCAATGTGTATTGCCTCTTCATTTTCTTTTAATAATTTTTTAAATTTTTTTAGTTGCGAAATTCTAAAATCAAAACTTTTAGTTGCATTACTATTAAAAAATTCTCGTTGGATTTCTATAACTTCTTTCATAACCAATAACCTTAAATTTAAACGAATATAATAAATAACTAGGTCTGTTTTTAATTAAGAGTTGACTTAATTCTTTAATTAAAAGGAATCCAAAATTTAAAGAAGTCATAATCAATGCGATTGATGATTTAAGATATCATTTAACTGAAGGTTTATGAGTATTTAATTAGCTTCATTTAAGAAAGAAATCCAAGCAGTTTTGGTGTTTAGATTTTTCAAAATAGCATTATCTAAAACTTCAATATTTGAAATTTTAATAGGGTTTATTTTTTTTATTTGAAAATCTAATCTAGTATATTTATCATCTACTTTTAAGTTAAGTAGTTGTAACCAAAATTTACAATCCATTTTTATTGGATGTCCATTTTTACCTTCAAAATTTGGAATAACGATACTATTTTTTGTTTCAATAATTTTTTGAAGTTCTTTTGAATTTAAAATAGGAATATCAATATGATTTAAAAGTACACTGTAGGTTGAATCTATTGTTTTTAAAGCAGTTTGTAATGTTGAAAAAGAGCCTTGCTCAGGATGTTGATTTATGGCTATTTTAACTTTTAAATCTTGGAAATCTACATAGTTATTAATTGCATTTTCAAACCAAGGAATTGCATCAAAATAGTGCTGGTAATTATGTCCTAGGCCAATATAAACTTCTGAAATTGTTGTTTTTGAAATTCTGTTTAGTTGTTCTAAAATCCAATAAGTTTGTTTGTATTTAAGTAAGCCTTTATCAACACCCATTCTTTCTGATTTTCCACCAGCTAACAAAACAAAAACCGTATTATTTTTCATAGTATTCTTTCAGTAATTCAGCAGCAATACTAATGGCAATTTCCTTTGGTGTGTGTCCGCCAATATCTATACCAATCGGACAATGAACAGGTGAAATGCCAGACTCAAAATTGAGTTCGTTTCTTAGCATATTATTGAACTTATTCTTTTTGGTTTTACTTCCAATTAATCCAATATATTTGGTTTCAGAATGCAATGCTAAAGCAGTAATTTCAAAATCTAATTTATGATCGTGCGTCATAATTACCACGTAACAATTTGATCCCCAGTTTATGTGTTGTTTGTACAAATCAAAATCAATATCAACGTAATTAATACTTTTATCTATTTCAATAGTATTTCTCCAATTATCACGTGTATCTAATAAGGTAATATTGAAAGGAGTATCTTTTAATATATGGCAAATTTCAATGCCAATATGACCTGCGCCAAATAAAAATAATTCAGGAGTTTGATTCATAGGTTCAATAATTAATTCAACTTTTCCGCCACAACATTGTTCAAACTCTGGGCCTAAAGTGTATGAGAATTCTTTTATTTTATTTTCATTAATTGCAATTACAGCCTCATCAATTACTTGAAATTCTAATTTTCCGCCACCTATAGTTCCGAAAATTTCTTTTTGCTTCGTAACAATCATTTTTGAAGCTACTTTACATGGTGCTGAGCCTAAAACTTTGGTAATTGTTACTAAAGCGATAGGTTGCCTTTTAAGCTTAAAACTTTGTAATAAATCTATCCAGTTGTTCATAAAATTATACTAAACCATAGTCAGATAAAGGTAAATTATAATATCGTTTTCCTGTTGCTTTAAATATAGCATTTACAATAGCAGGAGCAATAACCGGAACTCCCGGTTCTCCAACACCAGTTGGTCTTTCTGTACTTTCTACAATTTCCACATGTACCTTTGGAGCTTGATGAATGCGGGTCATTTGATAATCATGATAATTGCTTTGTTCAATGGCACCATTTTTAGCGGTAATTTCCCCGTAAAAAGCTAGCGACATTCCAAAAATTGCAGAACCTTGCATTTGAGCTTCTATAGTATTTTTGTTTACTACAGTACCACAATCAATAGCAGTAAACACATTATGAACTTTAACTTTATTGTTAATTACCGAAACTTCAACAACTGATGCAACATAGGTGTAAAAACTATAATGAACTGCCAAACCATAAGCGTGCCCTTCAGGAAGTTGTTTTCCCCATTCAGCATTTTTAGCAGCAATTTTTAATACATTTTTAAGTCGTGCAGTATCATATTTGTACTCATCAGTGGTATCCTCAATTCTATCATTCCCAATTAAATTCAATCTAAACTCTAAAGGATCTTTTCCTGCGGCAAAAGCTAATTCATCAGCGAAAACATTTTCAGAAAATCCGTGAGGAATATTGATAACAGAACGTAACCAACCAATCCTAACATGAGCAGGCGCTTGCCCAACTTCAACTTTAATATTTTTTATATCAAAAGGAATATTTGCAGCACTTGAAATTTCAAAACCAGCAGCATAATCTACGCCTGGCTGAAAAGTAGAAACAATTGAAGGTAAAGCAAACCGATGAAGCCAACCAGTAACATTTCCGTTTTTATCTAAAGATGCTTTTAAATATTGTGAGCTTACTGTATGGAAGTAACCATGTTTAATATCATCTTCACGAGACCAAACAACTTGTACAGGAGCGTTAATTGCTTTTGAAACCATAACGGCTTCAACCACATAATCTGGTTTTGATTTTCTACCAAAACCACCACCTAATAAAGTAACATTAATAGTGACTTTTTCTTCAGTTGTTTTTAAATAATCTATGACTTCTTTTCTTGCAGATTGTGGATCTTGAGTTGGAGCCCAAACTTCACAAGCATCGCCTTGAACCCAAGCAACGGCATTTGGAACTTCCATGGGTGCATGTGCCAAATGTGGTAATTGAAAAGTACTTTCTACAATTTTGTTTGCATTTTTAAAAGCTTTGTTTACATTTCCTGTGTCTTTTCCTACTTTTCCTTGTTTGTGGACATTTTCGGTAATTTGATTCATGTATTTTTCTGTATCATATACTTCATTATCACCATAATTCCATTCAATTTTTAAAGCATCTCTACCTTTAAAAGCGGCCCAAGTATTTGTTGCAATAACTGCAACACCACCTAATGCCCCAAAAGGTTTTTCAATTCGTGGAATTTCAATCACGTCTTCAACTCCAGCAATTTTTAAGGCTTCGGTTTTATCGAAAGATTTTACGGTTCCAAAGGTTACAGGGCAACGTTGTATTGCTGCAAATTTCATATTCGGAATGCGTTTATCTAAACCATATACAGCACTTCCGTTTGAATATTCTTCAGCATCTACACTTCTTAAATGTTTTCCAATGTACTTGAAATCTTTTGGGTTTTTTAATTGTATGTCAGTTGGAATTTCTAAAGTTTTGGCAGTTTCAACTAAATCTCCAAATGCTATTTTTTTTCCGCTTGAGTGTAGTATGAAATGATTTTCAGCAGTACATTCTGATGCTGGTACTTGCCAAGTTTGAGCCGCCGAAGTAATTAACATAGCTTTTGCCATCGCGCCCATTTGTCTCATTGTTTCATACAAATAACGAATACTACGAGAACCATCCGTATTTTGATCGCCATATTTAACACCCCCAGTGGCTTGTTTTACAACTACTTTATCCCAATCGGCTTCCATTTCATCTGCAATAACTGATGTTAATGAAGTTCGTACACCATTACCCATTTCTGACCGAGAAGCAATTAAAATTAAACTTCCATCAGAATTCAATTGAACAAATAAATTCGGATTAAAATCTACTAAATTTTTAACTTCTTCTTTGTCTGAAAAAATAGATGAATTGCAAGCTAAAACCAACCCTCCTGATGCTAAACCAACTATTTTCACAAAACTTCTACGACTTATATTTTTTATAGTTCCCATTAGTTTTGGTTTTTAAGTTCAACAGTTCTATGAATAGCATCTTTAATACGTTGGTAAGTTCCACATCTGCATATATTACCTATCATAGCTTCATTAATATCCTCATCGTTTGGATTCTCATTTTTATTAAGTAAAGCTACAGCAGCAATTAATTGTCCTGGTTGGCAAAAACCACATTGGGCAACATTCAGTTCAACCCAAGATTCTTGTAATAATTGTAAATTGTCAGATTTTCCTTCAATAGTTATAATATCTTTTCCTTCAGCAGCTGAAACAGGAATCGTACAAGATTGAACAGGCGAGTTATCAAGCAGAACTTTACATGAACCACAAACTCCAATACCACATCCATATTTTGTTCCTGTGAGTCCTATAACATCCCTAATTGCCCAAAGTAAAGGCATATCTGGAGCAACATCTATAGTGTGTTTTTCTCCATTAATTTGAAGTGTGATCATTTTAATTAATTTAATTAGTTATTAGTTTTGAATGACAATTTAGGAATTATTTGCTTAAAAATGAAGTACATATCCTATTTAACAAATATTTAATTTTAATAGCAATTAGCTTTTAAAAAAATAATCAGTTTCTATAACTTCACCAGCAATCATATTATTTATATGAATTGCGCCAATTCTAACACGTACTAAACGTAAGGTTGGAAAGCCAACTACGGCAGTCATTTTTCGTACTTGTCTAAATTTTCCCTCTCTTAAAGTCATAGAAATCCAACTTGTTGGACCGTGTCTTTCATCTCTAATTTTTTTTGCTCTTTCAGGTAATTGAGGTGTTATATCCAATTTTTTAACAATACAATCTTTAGTAAAATATTTACCAGTTTCTATACTAATTTCTACACCATTTTTGAGTTTCTCAATAGCTTCTGGAGTGATTTTTCCATCAACTTGTGCATAGTATTCTTTTTCAACTTTACTACTTCTAATAAATTCACTCATTTCCCCATCAGTTGTGAGTAATAATAATCCTTCTGATGGTTCATCTAAGCGCCCAATTGCCATCGTGTTTTCAGGAAATGAATATAATTCACCTAACATTTTTTTATTCTTACGTCTTGTTTGATTATTCACAAACTGACTTAAATAACCATAGGGTTTGAAAATAATAAAATGTTGATGTGAATCTTTAGTTTGTTCCATTTAAAATTTTGTGAACTAATTCTTTTGAAAGTGTTTGTCCTGTTGCCTTTTCTCTAATTTTATCGAAGCTGAAAAGAAAGTCACAACCATTTTTATAGTTGCTACATCCATAAGCAGATTTCCCTTTAAGCACAGTTCCATTTTTACACTTAGGACAACTAATTATTTTAGGGACATTTTGTTTGCTGAGTGGAGTCGAAGTATTTTTTTTTTCTAATTTTAAATTAAACTGTTCATCAAAACGAACCAAACCTTCAATTTCACCTGATGCAGTTTTAAATCCTTTTAAATTTACGGTGCAACCTTTTTTAAGTAATCTAATATACTGGTTTTCAGATATTTTTTTATCTAAATAACTAAAAGGAAGTATTAAATTACAACCATTTTTGTATTCGCTACAACCAAAAGCATTTTTACCTTTTATAATGGTTCCTGTTTTACATTTTGGACATTTTTCAATTGTAATTCCTTTTGCCTTTTTTTCTGTCGTTCCTGCGGAAGCAGGTATCTGTTTCGTAATAGCTGAAGTCACAGCTGATATATTTGCTCTTACTGTTTCTGAACGAACTTCGTACACTAATTCTTCTACCATCTTTTTCATGTTTTTTATGAAAGTTCCGGCATTGAAAGTCCCTTTTTCAATTTCTTTTAATTGTTTCTCCCATAAACCAGTTAATTCAGCCGATTTTAATAATTCATTTTGAATGGTGTCTATTAATTGAATTCCAGTTTGTGTTGGTAGGAGTTGTTTTTTATTTCGGGTAATATACTTTCTTTTGAATAATGTTTCAATAATATTTGCTCTTGTTGAAGGTCTTCCAATACCATTTTCTTTCATTAATTCACGTAAATCATCATCATCAACTTGCTTGCCAGCCGTTTCCATAGCACGTAAAAGTGTAGCTTCAGAATATTGATTTGGGGGTTTTGTTTCTTTCTCTAAAAATGAAGGTTCATGAGGTCCTTTTTCACCTTTTATAAAAGTAGGTAAAATTCCAGTTGCTGTTTTTTCTTCTGAATTGGGAGATTCAAAAACTACTCTCCAACCTTTTTTAAGAATTTCTTTTCCAGTTGTTCTAAATGTTACAGCATCAGCTTTACCAATTACCGTTGTATTTGAAACCAAGCAGTCATCGTAAAAAACAGCAATAAACCGTTTGGTAATAATATCATACACTTGTTGCTGATTGTATTGTAAGTTTATTTGAACACCTGTTGGGATAATTGCGTGATGATCGGTTACTTTTTTATCGTTAAATACTTTAGCTGATTTCTTAATTTTTTTGTTTAATAAAGGTTGCGTTAACGATTTATAGTTTGTTAAATTTTTTAAAATTCCAGCTACTTTTGGATATACATCATTTGGTAAAAAAGTAGTATCTACTCTTGGATAGGTAACTACTTTTTGTTCGTATAATTTCTGAACAATTTTTAAAGTTTCATCAGCTGAAAATCCAAACTTATTATTGCAATATACTTGTAAACCAGTTAAATCGAATAATTTTGGTGCATACTCTTTTCCTGCTTTTTTAATTGTTGAAACAATTTCAAAATCACTTTCTTTAACTTTATTTGCTAAAATTTCACCAGCTGACTTATGTAAAAAACGCCCTTCTTCACAATTAAACAGCGTTTCTCTATACAATGTTTGTAATTCCCAATAGGGTTGTGATTTAAAATTTTCAATTTCTTTAAATCGATTTACTAACATTGCTAATGTTGGAGTTTGAACTCTTCCAACAGATAATAGTTGCTTGTAACCTCCGTGTTTTACAGTATACAATCTGGTAGCATTCATACCTAAAAGCCAATCGCCAATCGCTCTTGAAAAACCGGCATAATATAAGTTATCGTAGTTTTTTGAAGGTTTTAAATTTTGAAATCCTTCTTTAATAGCTTCCGTAGTTAAAGAAGAAATCCATAAACGCTGAACTTCACCTTTATAATTTGCTTGATTTATAACCCAACGTTGAATTAATTCTCCTTCTTGCCCGGCATCTCCACAGTTTATAATAACAGATGCTTTATCAAATAAACTTTTTACAATATTAAATTGTTTTTGTATTCCATCATTTTTAACAACTTTGGTTTCAAATTTCTCTGGCAGCATCGGTAAATTATTCAAATCCCAGCTTTTCCAATAGGGTTTATAGTCGTTAGGTTCAAATAAAGTGCATAAATGCCCAAAAGTATAAGTTACTGCGTAGCCGTTTCCTTCATAATAACCATTGCGTTTTGTATTCGCTCCTAATACAGTAGCAATTTCACGTGCAACACTTGGTTTTTCAGCAATACATACTTTCATAAATATTTTAATATTTGAAGCTTGAAAAATACGGAATTTTGAGTAAAATTAAGAGTAAACAATAAATCATTTATAGTTAACAGTTTAATAAATAAACAATAGAAGACTCCTACTCTAAATTTATTAATATATATTAGCGAAATTTCCAATAAATAAATCTTTTTAGAATCTAAAAATCAATATAACATAAATGAAATCATATACCATTCAAGAAATCAATGCTATTTTAAAAGGTGAAATAGTTGGAAATACGAATCAAAAAATTAGTGGTCCAGAAGAATTACAAAAAGCCACAGTTGACCAAATTAGTTTTATTGGAAGTCAAAAATATAGTTATTTATGGAAAACTTCAAAAGCGAGTGTTGCTATAATTAATAATAATTTAACTATTGAACCAGAAGAAAATCGTGCGTTAATTAAAGTAAAAAATGCGGATTTAGCAATGGCAAAAATATTAGAATTATTTAATCCTAGTGCTCCTGAATTTGAAGTTGAAATTCACCACACAGCAGTTATTCATGAATCGGCTAGTATTGGTAAAGATTGTAAAATTGGTGCAAATTGTTACATAGGTAAAGATGTTGTTTTAGGCGATGGAGTTGTTTTATATCCAAATGTTTGCATTTTTGATGAAACCAATATTGGAAATCATACGGTTATTTGGTCAGGTACTGTAATTCGTGAACGATGTAAAATAGGAAGTCACTGTATTTTTCATACCAATGTTAGTATTGGCGCTGATGGATTTGGATATAGACCAAGTGATGATGGCCGAGGATTGGTAAAAATTCCTCATATTGGTAATGTTATTGTTGGAAATTATGTTGAAATTGGAGCAAACTCAACCGTAGACCGTGCAAAATTTAGTTCCACCATCATTGGTGATGGCTGTAAAATAGATAATTTGGTTCAAATTGCTCATAATTGTGTTTTAGGACGTTCTTGCATTATGGCTGGAAGTAGTGGTTTAGCAGGCTCTGTTACTTTAGGAGACGGAGTAATTATAGGAGGAAGTTCTTCAATTAAGGATCATTTAACAATTCATTCTGGTGCTGTAGTTGGTGGAGGTTCTGGTGTAATGAGTGATGTTGCTGCAGGCAAAACGGTAGTGGGTTATCCGGCAACCGATTCTAGAGATATGTTTAGACAGTGGGTAGCTTTAAGAAAACTTGGTAAAAGTTAATTTTCAGAAATGATTTAATTCATATTTCATAAGTTTCAAACTGAGTTTATTTTATTGATCTTGAGAATCTTCAGAACCCCATTTATCTAAACTTCTTAAAATATCCTCAAGAGATTGTCCTCTATTACTTAATTTATATTCAACTTTTGGAGGAACAACTGGAAAAACTTTTCTAGAAATAAGACCGTTCTTCTCTAATTCTCTCACTGTTTGTGTAAACATTTTATTTGAAATTTTCGGAATTTTTTTCTGTAATATTCCAGAACGTAAAGCACCGTCTAATAAATGAAACAAAATTAGAGGTTTCCACTTAGTACCAATTAAATTCATGGTATAATTTAAAGGACAATTAATTTTTTTATTCAAAATATAAATTTTAAGTTATTGATATTCTGTATTTTACTCTTTTAGGTGACTATCTTACTTTTTGGTAAGTTATTGCTGATTAGGCAAATATAGCTTAATTTTGCAATCTAAATTATAAAACATGACAACTAGTAAAAATTATCCAAAATCTTTTTCACATATCGGAATTACAGTTCCAACTATAAATGAAGCAGTAAAATTCTATTCTGAAGTAATGGGATGGTATATAATTATGGAACCTTCTAAAGTTAAAAAAGAAAGAGAAACAGCTATTGGACTAATGTGTATTGATGTTTTTGGAGAAGATTGGGAATCATTTGAAATTGCACATCTCTCAACTTCAGATGGAATTGGAATTGAATTATTCTCTTTTCCTAATGGAATAAAAAAAGCTCCTGAATTTAATCCTTTCAATACGGGCTTATTTCACTTTTGCGTTCAAGACCCAAATATTGAAGATTTAATTGAAAAAATAGTGGCTTACGGAGGTAAACAAAGAATGCCAATAAGAGAATATTATCCAAAAGATAAGCCATATAAGATGTGTTACGTAGAAGACCCATTTGGAATTGTATTTGAAATCTATACGCATAGTTATGAATTAACTTATTCTTCAGGCGCATACACAGAATAAAATATTTGGTTTTACTTCTTGAAAAAATAAGAAATGACTATTTTAATAATTGCAGCCAACGAGTTCGATTTAGTAATAATCAATTATATTTGCTATGAAAATGAATCCATATAAAATTATGAAAAAAGCATTAAAAGAAATAAAACCAGGTTTTGGACTGGGCAATTTAAAATTTGGAATGACTAGAGCAGAAGTTAAATTGATGCTTGGAGAACCTTCATTTATTGATAAATATTCTCATTCAGACTCAGATGAAGATTTAACAGAATCGTGGGAATATGATGAATTAGAATTATCTATTAGTTTTGATGAAGAAGAAGGTTGGAAATTAATGATGATTTCTGTGAATTCTGATTTTTATGAATTGGAAGGGAAAAGTTTAATTGGCTTAGGGGAAAATGAACTTTTAAAAAAATTAGAGAAAATTAATTTAGGTAAATTAAATCTTGAAGATTGTTCAGATTTTAATGGGCAAGATCAAAAAGTGATTGAAATTGATGAAAAATCTATCAATTTTTGGTTAAATGATGGTATTTTAGATGAAATTCAATGGTCACCTATATTTTTAGATGACGATACAATTGTTTGGCCTAAATAAGTTTAGTTCCACCAAACAATAAAAATTTTATAAACTTCACCATTAGGCTGTTTTAACCAGCACAATGGTGAAGTTTTATTTTGAAGAATGGTTTCAACTTTTTTTGAAAACTCATTAAAATGAAGCCAATTTGTTTGTGTTTGAACTTCCTGAAGCCAATTTATTTTTGAAGGAATGTAAAACTTACAGTTATTAAATTTTAAGAGTTCATTAAACGAAATATAAAACCCTTTTATACAGTTGTTATTAATTAATTTAAAAGAGTGGTTTCTTAGTTGAAAAGGGACAAAGAGTTGCGCTTTAAAATAAACTTGTTGTTGAATCTCTTTTGCGGTAAGATTTAATTTTTTTAAATATGGTATTGTTTGCTCTTTATATAATAAAGGCAACTGTTTTTCTTTCAATTTCGTGAGTTTTTCAACTAAACTATCCTTTCTGTTTGGTCCAATCCAATGGGCTAATGCTGTTTTTCCAACATTTTCATTATACAAATAAAATTTAAATATTACTTCTAAATGTATTGGGGTATTATTTTGTTGAATTATAAAATCAATTTCTCCAACAGTTGTTTTTCCGTTTTGAATTTGAATATTCTCAGCTAAAATTTTATTGGAAGAATAGCATTGCAATTCGTGACTTATAAAACGTTCTACACGTTTTCCTAAACGAAGATTTTTTGCAATAGTACTATTAAATTTTGTTGATTTTCCGTTAGGAAGTTCTATTTGTTGTAATTGAAAAAGGGTATCAGATTTCCATAACAAAGGAGTATTTAAAAAACCTTCGTATTGTAATTGAATATCTTTTGAATTTAAGTCCATTAATAGTTTTTAAAAAACTTTTTAAACAGGTAATTTTAAATGAGCTGCTTTATAATAAGATGAATTTTTATAAACAAAATCTAATTGAACTCTTTGTTATTTTAACTTATTTTTCAGAAACGCTTTTTGGAACAAAACTTGAAATATCGCCACCATTTTTATAAACATCTCTAACAATGCTAGAGCTTATAAATGAAGTTTCAGCTGAGGTTAGTAAAAAAACGGTCTCAATATTTGATAATTTTCTATTGGTTTGTGCGATGGCTTTTTCAAATTCAAAATCTGCTGGATTTCTTAAACCTCTTAAAATAAAATCTACATCTAATTTTTGACAAAAATCAATAGTTAAACCAGTATAGGTTTCTACTTTTATTTTAGGTTCGTTTTTGTAATTCTCCTTTATGAAATTTAAGCGTTCCTCCAATGAAAACATATAGGTTTTGTCAGTATTTACACCAATTGCAATAATAATTTCATCAAATAGGGGTAATGCTCTATTAATAATATCAACATGGCCTAAAGTGATTGGATCAAATGATCCAGGGAAAATTGCTCTTCTCATGGTTAATTTTTTAAAGCCATTTCAATGGCGTTGTCAAAAAGTTTTTCTAAGCTAATACCAGCTGCGGCAGCTTGTTGTGGAATTAAACTTGCGTTGGTTAAGCCAGGAACGGTATTAATTTCTAAAAAATGAGGTTCGTTATTTACTAAAATATATTCTGCACGTGAAAAACCACTCATATTTAAAATCCGATAAACATCAGATGCTACTTTTTCTAGTTTTACATGAACTTCATCAGAAATTCTGGCAGGCGTTATTTCTTTAGATTTTCCTAAATATTTGGCATCATAATCAAAAAATTCATTTTCGGTTACAATTTCGGTCATTGGTAACACCTTAATTTTTCCTTCATACTTAAGCACTCCAATGGTTATTTCAGGTCCATTTAAAAATGCTTCAATTAAAATTTGATTATCTTCTTCGTAAGCTTTTTCTATGGCCGGAATCATTTCCTGTTTTGTTTTTGCTTTAGAAATTCCAAAACTAGAACCAGCATTATTAGGTTTTACAAAACAAGGCAAACCAACTTTTTTAATTATTTCTTCTACATTAATTTCATCGCCTTTATTTAAAAAATATGAGGTAGCTGTTTTTATGCCATATTGTTTTACAACACTTAAGCAATCTCTTTTGTTAAACGTTAATGCCATTTGATAAAATGGTGCTGAAGTATGTTTTAATCCAATCAATTCAAAATAGGCTAAAATAGTTCCATCTTCACCTGGATGCCCGTGAATTGCATTAAAAACACAATCGAAAACGAGTTTTTCGCCATTAATTTCAGTTGAAAAATCGTGTTTATTTATTGGGAATTCTTTGTTGTTATCATCAACAAGTACCCATTTATTTTTAAGAATATGAACGTTGTAAGTATTGTATTTTTCTTTTGAAATATTTTTATAAACAACAGCACCACTCTTCAATGAAATTTCAACTTCCGAAGAATAACCACCCATTATTATGGCAATATTTTTTTTCATTTTATATGTAAAGCTTTAATTACAAACTTACATATTTAAAGTTTAATGTTGAAAGAATTAATTTGTAATTTTTTTTGTTTGAATTTTATTTAAACAAATAATAATTTAGAGATTAAGCAACAAAATATGAATTTGTAAGTTGGTATTTATAAAGTATATTTGCATAAAATCAAAAAAAGGAATATGAGTCTTATTAAATTTATAACATCTAAAACATTTATAAAACAGTTGCTATTTGCTTTTTTCGGCTTAACACTATTTATTTTTGGAGTTATTAAATGGATCAATATATCAACCAATCACAATCAAAAAATTGAGGTTCCAAACTTAGAAAAGATGAGTTTAGTGAATGTTGAAAAAACATTGAAAGAATTTGATTTGAATTTAATTGTTTTAGATTCAGCAAGATATAATCCAACATTTCCTAAACAATCAGTAATTTCACAAGAGCCGGAAGCAGGTGATTTTGTAAAAGAAGGCCGAAAAATTTATTTAACCTTAAACCCTTCGGGTTATGCAAATATTGTAATGCCAGACTTATTAGGTAAAACCAAAAGACAAGCATATTCTCAATTAACTGCCATTGGATTTAGAATTAGTACTAACGTAGTTTATGTTTCAGACATAGCAAAAGATGTTGTAAGAGGGTTGAAATTTAATGGAAAAGATATAAAAGCAGGAGATAAAATTCCACAAAATTCTGTAATTACATTAAAATTAGGAGATGGAAAAGGTGGAGGAAGATATTTTTAAATAAAGAAGAGGAAAACTAATGAATGTTGAAGAATTAGAAAAAGAAGAATTTTATGAGCATTTTAGATATGTTGCAAATGATGGTCAAGAGCCATTGAGAGTTGATAAATTTTTAATGAATTTTATTGAAAATACCACTCGAAATAAAGTACAACAAGCAGCAAAAGCCGGTAATGTTTTGGTAAATGATATATCTGTTAAACCAAATTATAAGGTAAAACCTAAAGATGTTGTACGTGTTGTTTTATCACATCCGCCACATGAAAGTTTATTGGTTGCTGAAGATATTCCTTTAGATATTTTATTTGAAGATGACCAAGTGATGGTGGTGAATAAACCTGCAGGAATGGTGGTGCATCCAGGTCATGGAAATTATAGTGGAACACTTGTAAACGCTTTAATTTATCATATTGAAAATTTACCAACAAACTCAAATGAACGTCCGGGATTGGTTCATAGAATTGATAAAGATACTAGCGGTTTGTTGGTGGTTGCAAAAACAGAATATGCGATGGCTCATTTGTCAAAGCAATTTTTTGACAGAGCTACAGAGCGTCTGTATTATGCCTTAGTTTGGGGAAATGTATCTGAAGATGAAGGAAAAATAGAAGGGCATATTGGAAGAAGTTTAAAAAACAGACTTCAAATGAGTGTTTTTCCTGATGGTGAATTTGGGAAATCTGCAATAACACACTATAAAGTAATTGAGCGTTTTAGCTATGTTACATTGGTGCAATGTAAGTTAGAAACAGGTAGAACACACCAAATTAGAGCACATTTTAAACATATTGGTCATACACTTTTTAACGATGAACGCTATGGAGGAAACGACATATTAAAAGGCACAACATTTACAAAATACAAACAGTTTGTTGAAAATTGTTTTAAAGTATTGCCAAGACAAGCATTGCACGCAAAAACATTGGGATTTGAGCATCCAACAACTAAAGAGTTTTTACAATTTAATTCTGAAATTCCTGAAGATATAGTTCAATGTTTAGAAAAATGGAGAACATATACCATAAATCAAAAATATTAAAATGAAAGAATTTGATATTGAAAATTGGAAAAGAAAAGATCACTATGAGTTTTTTAAAACCTATGAAGACCCTTTTTTTAATATTACGGCAAATTTAGAAATTACCAATCTTTATTATTATTGTAAACAAAATAATTTATCCTTTTCATTAGCTTGCATTTATGTAGCTATAAAATGTATCAATGAAATTCCAGAATTTAAACTTCGGTTTAATAATGATAAGGTTGTTTCATTTGATACAGTTAATATTGGCTCAACTGTTTTAAACGAAGATACTACATTTTCATTTTGTGATTTTCAATATAAATCTTCCATAGTTGAGTTTGTTGAAAGTGCAAAAGAAGTAATTGAAAATCATAGAAAAGGAGTGTATTTTGATGCAAATGAAAATGAGTTAGCAATTGTGCATTGTTCAACATTACCTTGGGTTTCATTAACAGGTTTTAAGCATGCTAGAAAAGGCAATGAAAAAAATAGGGGAATTCCAAAAATTGTTTTTGGTAAATGGTTTAAAGAAAATGAAATAAAAAAAATACCTTTTTCTGTTGAAGTTCACCATGCATTAATGGATGGTTTACAAGTAGGAATACTCTTTGAAAAAATGCAGCAATATATGAATGAACTAGCATAAATTTTAATTATTTCATAATAAATTCATGGTATTAAAATGGTGGTTTTCATTGGTAAAATAATTGTAATTTTGTTTTATACTGAAAATGAAGAAAATGAAAATAGTTATATCACCTGCCAAATCGTTAGATTTCGAAAACAAAGCACCAACTTCACAATTTACAGAAGGAATATTTTTAAAAGAAGCTTCAATATTAAATGAAGTTTTAAAAAAGAAATCACCTAAAAAGTTATCCGAATTAATGAAAATTTCTCCAAAATTGGCAGAATTAAATTGGAAACGAAATCAAGATTGGCAATTGCCATTTACATCAGAAAATGCAAAACAAGCAATTTTCGCTTTTAAAGGAGATGTTTATATAGGATTAGATGCATATTCATTTTCAGAAAACAAAATTCAACAACTTCAAAATAAATTAAGAATATTGTCAGGTCAATATGGTTTGCTAAAACCATTAGATTTAATGCAGTCTTACCGTTTAGAAATGGGAACCAAATTAAAAGTTGGTAAAAAAGATAATTTATATCAATTTTGGGATGCAACAGTAACAAATGCTCTCAATGAAGAATTAAAAGATGATGAGTTGTTTATTAATTTAGCAAGTAACGAGTATTTTAAAGTTGTTAAACCAAAATTGTTGAAAGTTCCTATAATTACTCCAATATTTAAGGATTACAAAAATGGAAAATTAAAAGTGATCAGTTTTTTTGCTAAAAAGGCAAGAGGTTTAATGGTGCGTTTTATTATAGATAATACTATTGAAACTGTAGGGGGAATTAAGAAATTTAATTTAGAAGGGTATGCATTTGACACTAATTTATCCAATGGAAATGAATTAGTTTTTACACGATAATTTTATTATTTTTTTAAAATGGTGTTGTTTTTTTATATATGTTTGTTGTGTTGTTTTACAAACAATATAAATAGATGTTTTTACAATTGTAACTTGTTTATAATGAAATTTTTAAGTAGCAATGTACTTAGGAAGTACAGCGGGAAGTTTAGCCTAATACAAACTTCTTTTAAACACATTTTTAAAACTTATAACTCACTTCAAGTTTTAAGTAAAAATAGCGTATATTTAGTATTAAGAGTATGATTTTAATTTTTAACCTTGTTAATATTTGCCAAATTTAATGGCACAATAATAAAATTTTAATTAATAATTAAGAATGAATACTAAATACATTGATTTAATAAATCAAACATTTGACTTTCCACAAGAAGAATTTACAATTGATAGTAAAAAGAATTTACATTTTCATGATGTTGACACTATGAAACTTGTAGAAGAATTTGGATCGCCTTTAAAATTCACTTATTTACCAAAAATTAGTGAAAACATTCAGAAGGCTAGGAGTATGTTTGAAAAATTTATGCGTAAACATAAATATAAAGGAAAATATAATTACTGTTATTGTACAAAAAGTTCTCATTTTAAACATGTGTTGGATGAGGCTTTAAAAAATGATATACATATAGAAACATCTTCTGCAATTGATATAGATATTGTAGAAAACTTAAAAGCTGAAGGTAAAATAACAGATAAAACCTATATTTTATGTAACGGTTTTAAAAGAGATGAATATATAAGTAAAATTCAAGGGTTAATAAACCAAGGCCATAAAAATTGTATTCCAATAATTGACAATTATGAAGAAATTGATTTGTTAACAAATGGAATAAAACGTAAAATTAACATTGGAATTAGGATTGCTTCAGAAGAAGAACCTAAATTTGAATTCTATACATCTCGTTTAGGAATTGGCTACAAAAATATTGTTGATTTTTATAGACGTGACATAAAAGATAATAAAAAAGTTAATTTAAAAATGTTGCATTTCTTTATTAATACAGGAATTAAAGACAATGCCTATTATTGGAATGAATTAAGTAAATGTTTAAAAGTTTATATTAATTTAAAGCGAATTTGTCCAACTTTAGATAGTTTAAATATTGGAGGTGGATTTCCTATTAAAAACTCCTTGGCTTTTGATTATGATTATGAATATATGATAGATGAAATTATTTCTCAAATTAAAATTACCTGTGATGAAGCCGAAGTGCAAACACCACATATTTTTACAGAATTTGGAAGCTATACGGTTGGAGAAAGTGGAGGCGCTATTTACAAAGTATTATACCAAAAAAAACAAAATGATAGAGAGAATTGGAATATGATTAACTCCTCATTTATAACCACCTTACCAGATAGTTGGGCTATTAATAAACGATTTGTTTTATTACCTTTGAATAGATGGAATGATAATTATGAGCGTGTTTTGCTTGGAGGTTTAACTTGTGATAGTGATGATTATTATAACTCAGACCAACATGTAAATGCCATTTATTTACCAATGTATAAAGAAGAAAAACCATTATATATAGGCTTTTTTAATACAGGCGCTTATCAAGAATCATTAGGAGGTTATGGAGGATTGCAACATTGTTTAATTCCACAACCAAAACATATAGTAATATCTAAAGACGAAAACGGAAAATTAGAATATAAGGTTTTTAAAGAACAACAAACAGCAAATGACTTTTTAAAAATATTAGGTTATGAATAAAAGAATTTATGCAGGTATTCCTGAACAAAACAGTAAAATTGAAACTTCAAAAGTAGTTTTAATTCCAGTTCCTTATGATGGAACTAGTACATGGCAAAAAGGAGCAGACAAAGGGCCAGAAGCTTTTTTGAATGCTTCAGGAAATATGGAACTGTATGACATTGAAACAGACTCTGAAGTCTATAAAAATGGCATTTTTTTAGCTGAAGCAGTAACTGAAAACTCTTCACCTGAAAAAATGGTGGAGGCCGTTCATGCTGCAGTAAAATCATTTATTATAAAAAATAAATTTGTTACTTTATTTGGTGGTGAACATTCAATTTCTATTGGTTCAATAAGAGCTTTTAATGAATGTTTTGATAGTTTAACAGTAGTACAAATTGATGCTCACGCCGATTTAAGAAAAGAATATGAAGGTTCGTCTTGCAATCATGCTTGTGCTGTTTATGAAGCAAGTCAAAATACAAATTTAATTCAAGTTGGAATTAGAAGTATGGATAAAACCGAAAAAACAGTTATGGATATGGATAAAGTATTTTTTGCTCATGACTTAGCTCAAGACGATTATTGGATGGAAAATGCTATTGATTTAATGACAAACAATGTATTTTTAACCATAGATTTAGATGCTTTTGATCCTTCAATTATGCCTTCAACAGGAACACCAGAACCAGGGGGATTATTTTGGTATGAAACATTAGAATTCTTAAAGAAGATTTTTAAAGAAAAAAATGTAGTTGGATTTGACATTGTTGAATTATGCCCAAACGAAAATGAAAAATCATCAGACTTTCTAGCTGCTAAACTCTATTATAAAATGCTGAGTTATAAGTTTCAAGATATTGATGAAGCTGATTATGATAACATAGATGGTTATAAAGAGCCAACCAATAAAAATTCAAAATTTGAAGACGAAGATAATGACTACTAAAGGAGCAATTTCACAATTTATAGAGAAGTATTACCTGCATTTTAATTCAGCAACCGTTGTTGATGCAGCAAAAGAGTATGTAAATCAGTTAGCCTCGGGCTCTAAAATGCTGGTTTCAATGGCAGGTGCCATGAGTACTGCTGAAATAGGTAAAATTTTTGCCGAAGTAATTCGACAAGATAAAGTGCAAATTATTTCTTGTACGGGTGCTAATTTAGAAGAAGATATTATGAATTTGGTAGCGCATTCTCACTATAAAAGAGTTCCAAATTACAGAGATTTAACACCTCAAGACGAATGGGATTTGTTAGAAAAAGGGTTGAATAGAGTTACAGATACCTGTATACCTGAAGAGGAAGCTTTTAGACGTTTGCAAAAACATGTGTTTAAAATATGGAAAGATGCTGAAGAGAAGGGAGAAAGATATTTCCCACATGAATTTATGTATAAATTATTACTTTCAGGAGTATTAGATCAATATCATGAAATTGATCCAAAAAACAGTTGGATGATCGCTGCTGCTGAAAAAAATTTACCAATGGTTGTTCCAGGTTGGGAAGACAGTACAATGGGAAATATTTTCGCATCGTATGTGCTAAAAGGTGAGTTAAAAGCAAGTACTATGAAATCGGGAATTGAATATATGACTTTCTTAGCTGATTGGTATACTGATAATTCTAAAAATGGAATCGGATTTTTTCAAATCGGAGGAGGTATAGCAGGAGATTTTCCAATTTGCGTAGTACCAATGTTATATCAGGATATGGAACGACCAGAAACACCATTTTGGAGTTATTTTTGTCAAATTTCTGATTCAACTACAAGTTATGGTTCTTATTCAGGAGCAGTTCCTAATGAGAAAATAACTTGGGGAAAATTAGATATTAATACTCCAAAATATATTATAGAATCGGATGCAACTATTGTTGCACCCTTAATTTTCGCCTATTTATTAAACATGTAATTTTAAAAGATGAAGAGAATAATTGTAGATTATGCTAAATTAACAAGTGATATATTAGACTTATTAGTGGAAAAATTTCCTACTGGATATAGTTATAAAGATATTATTACCTTTAAAAATGCTAAAAATGAAACTGTACGAGCAGTGGAGGTAAAAACAGTTGATACCATTTATCTTGTTAAAATAAGTTTAAGATTGGAAGAAACAATGGAAGAATATGATAGTGATGATGATAATTTTGAAGAGGCATATGATAATGATTTTGAAGGTGTTGCTGAAGATGAAGCTGAGGAATAACAACCTTTAATAAAACAAAAAAACCTGCTTTAAGCAGGTTTTTTTGTTTTATTAAATAACAAGAAACTATTTAATATTTAGATTCTTGACCCATTTCTTTTACTAATAAATAGTAAACAATTGCTCTATACTTATTTCTGTTAGATTTTCCCATTTTTTCCATAACGGCATCAATAGCACTATCTAATTTAGCACCATCTGAAAGTCCTAATTTTTTAATCAAGAAATTATTTTTAACAGTTGCTAATTCTTTAGCGTCAGATCCAGATACTGTTTCAGCATCTTTTTTATAGATTGAAGGACCTAAACCTTTAGTGACTTTTGCAAATAAACCAGCATCAAAGCTAATACCTAAATCTTTCATTGCACCTTGATAAAGTGCTATTTTTTCATCAAATTTACTCATGAGTAACGAATTTTTTTATTAATAATTAAGTTCCTTTAATTCAAATATAAAAAATATAATCTGTTAAAACGAATTTTTTTTAACAATCTGAAATATTAATGCTAAATCTTTGATTTTCTTTTTACTAGTTATATAAATATGGACTATAAAAATCTATTTTAATAATTGTAATATCATTATATATTCCATCCTGAAGTTTTGTTTTTTGAGTTAAAAATAACTATTTTTTTAATTAATAATAATGTCTATTTGTGAGATTTTGACTGTTATTTAGCATTGTATAATGACAAATAAACCAATGATTCTTTCTAATTGTGACAACTTGACATATTTTTTTCAATGGCATAATCATTGACTATTTGAAGTTGTAGTTAAAAAAAAGTAAAAGTAAAATAAAATAAAATAATAAAATTATGGGTAAGATAATAGGAATAGATTTAGGAACAACCAACTCATGTGTTTCTGTAATGGAAGGAAATGAGCCAGTTGTAATTCCTAATGCTGAAGGAAAAAGAACAACACCTTCTATTGTTGCATTTATTGAAGGAGGAGAAAGAAAAGTAGGTGACCCTGCAAAACGTCAGGCAGTTACAAATCCTTTAAAAACAATTTATTCAATTAAACGTTTTATGGGTAATAAATATTCTGAGTCTAAAATGGAAGCAGAACGTGTACCTTATAAAGTTGTAAAAGGTGATAATAACACGCCTCGTGTAGATATTGATGGTAGGTTATATACTCCTCAAGAAATTTCAGCAATGATTCTTCAAAAAATGAAGAAAACTGCTGAAGATTATTTAGGAACTGAAGTAACCGAAGCTGTAGTAACAGTACCAGCATATTTTAATGATGCACAACGTCAAGCAACTAAAGAAGCTGGTGAAATTGCAGGCTTAAAAGTTAGCCGTATTATTAATGAACCAACTGCTGCGGCATTGGCTTATGGTATGGATAAAAAAGGTGTTGATCAAAAAATTGTTGTATTTGACTTTGGTGGTGGAACACATGATGTTTCAATCTTAGAGTTAGGAGATGGTGTTTTTGAAGTATTATCAACGGATGGTGATACACACTTAGGTGGAGATGATGTTGATCAAAAGATTATAGACTGGTTAGCTGATGAATTTAAAGCCGAAGAACAAATAGATTTGAGGCTTGACCCAATGGCTTTACAACGTTTAAAAGAAGCTGCCGAAAAAGCAAAAATTGAGTTGTCATCTTCTGCGGTAACTGAAATTAATTTACCTTATGTGACTGCAACTGCAAGTGGACCAAAACACTTAGTACGTAGTTTAACAAAAGCTAAATTTGAGCAATTAATAGACGATTTAATTAAAAGAACTATTGAGCCTTGTAAAACAGCATTGAAAGGAGCTGGTTTATCTACAAGTGATATTGATGAAGTTATTTTAGTTGGTGGATCAACTCGTATTCCTGCTGTTGTTGAAGCAGTTGAGAAATTTTTCGGAAAAACACCTTCAAAAGGCGTAAACCCTGATGAGGTTGTTGCAATTGGAGCCGCTATTCAAGGTGGAGTTTTATCAGGAGATGTAAAAGATGTATTATTATTAGACGTTACACCTTTATCTTTAGGTATTGAAACTATGGGTAATGTAATGACGAAGTTAATTGAGGCAAATACAACGATTCCAACTAAAAAATCACAAGTATTTTCAACTGCAGCAGACAATCAACCATCAGTAGAAATTCATGTATTACAAGGTGAACGTGCTATGGCAGCAGATAACAAAACTATTGGACGTTTTCATTTAGATGGTATTCCACCAGCACAAAGAGGTACACCCCAAATTGAAGTTACTTTTGATATTGATGCTAATGGAATTATTCATGTAACTGCTGGTGATAAAGCAACAGGTAAAACGCAAGATATTAGAATTGAAGCTTCTTCAGGTTTAACTGAAGATGAAATCAAAAAAATGAAAGCGGATGCTGAAGCAAATGCTGATGCAGATAAATCAGCAAAAGAAACTGCTGAAAAAATTAACGGTGCAGACTCTATGATTTTTCAAACAGAAAAACAATTAAAAGAGTTTGGTGAAAAATTATCAGCTGATAAAAAAGAACCAATTGAAGCAGCACTTACTGAATTGAAAAAAGCTCATGAAACTAAAGATATTGCACAAATTGATGTTGCAATGGAAAAAATAAATGAAGCTTGGAAAGTAGCAAGTGAAGAAATGTACAAAGCACAACAAGAAGCTCAACCAGAAGGCGCGCCAGCAGGTGATGCAGGAGCAGAACAACCTAAAAATGATAGTGATAATGTTGAAGATGTTGATTTTGAAGAAGTAAAAGAAGATAAGTAATTTCTTTTTGAAATAAATTTTGAAAACGCCTCTTTATTGAGGCGTTTTTTTGTTGTTTTAGTTCAAAGTAAATTATTTATTTTTCAAGAATATGTTTTTCTAAAACAAAACATACAAAAACACCTTCAAAAACAAGTTCCTCTTTTTGATTAGAAACATGTACGTTTACTACTATTTTTTTTTCGCTTATTCTTTCAGAAATAGTTGCTTTAGCTGTTAATTTTTCATTTATAATAACAGGCTTCATAAATTTAACTTCTGCTTTGCCTAAAACAACAGTAGGCTTATTAATTGCTATCATAGCGGCATAATCGGCTAAGCCGAAAACAAAACCTCCATGTGTTAGGTTAAATGAGTCAACAACCATTTTCTTAGTGATTTTTAAAGTTACTGTTGCAGTATCATTTTCTATTGAGATTACTGATCCAACAAGTTTTTTTGAAGTAAGTAAGTGTGTTTTTTGCTTTGTTATATTCATTTATATGTGTATTATTTCTTTATGAAAGTATTTTTTTATTTTTAAAAAATAGAAGACAAATATACCTTTTTGTCATTGTATTAAAAAGGAGTTAAATAATATATAACAATTTCTTATATTTGAAAAAACAGATAAAATGAAATCAGCCAAATTAAACAATCTTTTAAATATTAAATACCCAATAATTCAAGCTCCAATGTTTTTAGTATCTAATACTAAAATGGTTATAGAGGCTATGAGAGCTGGAATTGCAGGATGCATTCCTGCTTTAAATTATAGAAATGAAGAAGATTTGAGATTGGCTATAAATGAATTAAAAACAGCAAAAGTTGAAGGTGGTTCGTTTGGTTTTAATTTAATTGTAAATAAATCCAATATAAAATATTTAGGTCAATTAAAGATACTTTGTAATGAAGGAGTTGATTTTATAATTACATCGCTTGGAAGTCCTGAAGAAACTATTAAACAGGCTCATAAACAAAATATTAAAGTCTTTTGCGACGTAACTGATTTAGGTTTTGCTAAAAAAGTTGAAAGCTTGGGTGCTGATGCTATAATTGCTGTTAATAATGAAGCTGGTGGTCATAGAGGAAAGATGAATGCTGAAGAGCTGATTAAATTAATAGCTTCAAATTGTTCAATTCCTGTTATTTCTGCCGGTGGAGTAGGCTGTAAAGCAGATATTGATAAAATGCTAGGTTTTGGGGCTGAAGGAGTTTCTGTTGGTAGTCCTTTTATAGCTTCCGTTGAAGCAGATGTAACTGAAGAATACAAACAAGCGTGTGTTAATTATGGCGCTAAGGATATTATAATGACTGAACGTATTTCAGGAACACCTTGTACGGTTATTAAAACACCTTATGTAGAAAAAATAGGAACGAAACAATCTTGGATTGAATCATTTCTAAACAAAAACAAAAAGTTAAAGAAATGGGTAAAAATGATTCGCTTTATGATTGGTACAAATGCAGTAACCAATGCTGCTACTAAAGCTACCTATAAAACTGTGTGGGTTGCAGGTCCAAGTATTGAATATACTCATGAAATTTTGCCTGTAAGCCGTATTATAGAGAAACTTGTTAAAGATTAACTTTTAAGTCAATAAAAGTCATTCTATTCTTTTTTTAAGTATCCAGTCAATTTAATAAATGCTATAGGGTAACATTCATATTCTTTTTTAGATTTTTATAATTTGTAGTCATATTAATTTAAGCTTGGTGTTTCTCTAAACAAGTTATCTAACGCTTTAGTTAAGGTTGGGTAGTTAAATTTGAATCCTGTTGCTACAATTTTTTTTGAAGAAATTCTGCTTCCTTCTAATAAAAGAACGACCATTTTACCTAAAAATAATTTCAATATAAAAGCAGGGATATTTGGTAACCACAATGGTTTTTTAAATGTTTTTGCAATAATTTTGGTGAGTGCTTTATTAGTGCTGTGTTCAGGAGCAATAGCATTATAAATTCCGTTAATTTTAGTATTTTCAACTGCTTCAGCATAAATATTGCATAAATCTTCGAGGTGAATCCAAGGGGTAAATTGTTTTCCTGTTCCAAGCGCTGCACCAACACCAAGTTTTATGGGTTTGCTTATTTTTTCAAATGCACCACCTTTTTCAGAGAAAACAACTCCAGTTCTTAAAATTACAGTTCTAATATTTAATTTTTTAAATTGGTTTGAAGCATTTTCCCAAGACTTACATATTTCGCTCAGAAAGTCAGTTCCTGAGTCATCATTTTCTTCATAAATTTTTGTTGAAGTTGTAGCTCCATAATAGCCAATACCTGATGCGGCAATAAATGCTTTTAAATTAGGGTTTAATTCTTTAACTTTTTGAAATAATAGATTTGAAGATTTTACACGACTTTCAATTAATGCTGTTTTTCTTTCCTTTGTCCAACGTTTATCAGCAATACCAGCTCCTGCTAAGTGAATAATAAAATCAGCTTCAACAATGGCTTTAGCATCTATATAATTGGTTTCCAAATTCCAGTAGTAACAATTTGGTTTAGGAACTTGATTTCTGCTTAGAATAGTAACTTTATGTCCTTTATTTCTAAGCAATTCACATAGTTTTTTCCCAATTAACCCTGTACCACCAGTTACTAAAATTGAAGCCATATAAAATTCGATTATTTTGAAGTTTAAAATACTACAAAATAATCGAATTAAAAAAATAAGAACTAAAATTTAAATTATGAAATATTTTCTGCAATTTTTAAAGGGAATATATTATTCATTCCTATGTTAATTGCTTCAGTATTTAATGGAATTAAATGATGGTAACGTTCAGATAATGATTTTTTTAAACCTTCAATAACATTTTCTAGTTGTACGATAGGTTTTACCTTTAAAAATCCACCTAAAATTACCATATTAAATATTTTTTTATTTCCCATTTCAGCAGCTAATTTTGTGCCTTCAATTTGAAAAATTTTAATATCTGTTCTAGTAGGATGGTGCGTAATACCGTTTGGGTCATAAATTAAAACCCCACCAGGTTTTACAGCTTCCTCAAACTTATCCATAGATTGTTGATTTAAGATAATTGCTGAATCAACTATTTTTAAATATGGAGAACTAATTTTTTCATCACTTAAAATAACGGTTACATTTGCAGTTCCACCTCTCATTTCTGGACCGTAAGAAGGCATCCAACTAACTTCTTGGTCTTGCATGATGCCAGAATAGGCTAATATTTTCCCCATTGATAGTACTCCTTGACCACCAAAACCTGCTATAATAATTTCTTCTGTCATAATTTTCTATTTTAATTTTCCATCTACTTTTATATCACCAAGTGGAAAGTATGGGAACATGTTTTCTTCCATCCAAACATTTGATTCATTTGGCGCCATTTTCCAACCAGAATTACAATTTGATACTATTTCAACAAATGAAAGCCCTTTTTTTAATTTAATATTTTCAAATGCTTGTCGAATAGCTTTTTTAGCTTTTCGAGCATGTTTATGAGTATGAACTGCTTGTCGAGATACAAAATATACACCAGGAAGGTTGGCTATTAATTCTGTTATCTTTAAAGGTGCACCCATGGTTTCTATCTCTCTACCATAAGGCGAGGTAGAAGATTTCATTCCTTCTAAAGTAGTTGGTGCCATTTGACCACCAGTCATTCCATAAATACCATTATTTACAAAAATAATGACAATGTTTTCACCTCTATTACATGCATGTATTGTTTCCGCAGTACCAATGGCAGCTAAATCACCGTCACCTTGATAGGTAAATACATATTTTTCTGGCCAACATCTTGATATTGCTGTTGCAACAGCTGGAGCACGTCCGTGAGCGGCTTGTGTCATATCAATGTTCATAAAATCATATGCCAATACAGAGCAGCCTACAGGAGCAACACCTATTGTATCTTCAACAATGCCCATTTCATCAATTACCTCCATAGTTAAATTGTGAGCAGTACCATGACCGCAACCAGGGCAATAGGACAGTCCTGTGTCTGTCATTAATTTTGTTTTACAAAATACTTGATTCTCTGGTTTTATAATGTCTAATATGTCCATTATTTTATAATTTTTTGTTCTAAAGCTTCTAAAATTTCTTCAGGTGTATGAATAATTCCTCCAGTTCTTCCAAAATGCTCAACAGGCACTTTAAACTCTACAGAAAGTCTAACATCTTCTACCATTTGGCCCATATTTAATTCAACACTTAAAATTCCTTTCACTTGGTCTGCTAATTCAAACAGTGGTTGTTTAGGATAAGGGAATAAAGTAATTGGGCGTAATAAACCAACTTTAATTCCTTTTTCACGTGCCAATTCAACTGCTTTTTGAGAAATACGAGCACTTGAACCATAAGCTACAATTAAATAATCTGCATCATCACATAAGATTTTTTCATAGCGTAAATCTTCTTTTTCCATTTGTTCATATTTTTTCATTAATCTATGAACTCTGGCTTCCATTTTTTCAGATTGTAAATCGAGGGAAGTTATAATGTTACGTTCTCTTCCTTTTTTACCTGTTGTTGCCCAACTACCATATTTTTCAATTAATTCTTCCGTAGTCATTCTTTCTTTTTGGTCTTTCAAATACACTTTTTCCATCATTTGACCAATTAAGCCATCAGAAAGAATAAGTACAGGAGCTCGATATTTAAATGCAATATCAAAAGCATCCTCAACAAAATCTGCCATTTCTTGAACGGAAGCAGGTGCTAAAACATACAGTTTATAATCCCCATGACCACCACCTTTTACGGATTGAAAATAATCGGCTTGTGATGGTTGAATAGTACCTAATCCTGGTCCTCCACGAACAACATTAACAATTACTGCAGGTAATTCAGCACCTGCTAAATAAGAAATACCTTCTAATTTCAGTGAAATTCCGGGGCTTGAAGAGGAGGTCATTACTCTTTTACCAGTACTGGCTGCACCGTAAACCATATTAATTGCTGCTAATTCGCTTTCAGCTTGTAAAACAACCATGCCAGTTCTCTTTTCTGGTTGTTCCATCATTAAATATTCAATCACCTCAGTTTGAGGCGTTATAGGATACCCAAAATAAGCATCGGCGCCACATCTAATAGTAGCTTCAGCTAATGCTTCGTTTCCTTTCATTAATTTTAACTCTGCCATTGTAACTAATTTGTTTAAATTATTTTGCAACTTTTACTCTGTATACGGATATTGCTCTATCAGGGCAAACTATACCACAATTTGTACATCCAGTACAAGCTTCTGGATTACTCATAAACGCATAATGATAACCTTTTCGATTCACTTCTGTAGACATACTTATAACATCTTCAGGACAAATAGGGATGCAAACTTCGCAACCTTTACATGTTTCAGTATCTACTACAATAGCTCCTTTAACTTTTGCCATATTAATAATTTTATATATAAATAATAGGTTGTAATTTTATTATCTTCAAAGATATTACGAAAACGTTGTAATAACTATGATAAATGTCAATCTAAGTTGTTTTTCGTAAACAACTTTTATTTTTTTGTAATAGTGAAGTTAAATTTTTATGAAAAGGATGTAAATATTCTTGTTAATGGAGTAAATTAAAAGGATATGCTTTTAACTATAACTTAAACATATTTTGAAATAAAAGTGAGAAAATTTTAGTTATTCTTTAATATCTATTATTTTCGATGAAAATAGTGTAAATAGAAATAGGATTTATGATGGTGAATATTTTAAAAAATACATTTAAGATTTAAATAACACTCTAAAATAAAATTTAACAAAAATTTAAGAATATGGATAAATACAAAGTAATAAACACTATAAAGCTAAGTGAAATTAGTACAAAAGAAATAGTTGAAAAGGTTGATAAAAAACTAAAAAAACTAAGAAAGCAGCTAAGTAAATTACAAGATACTATGTATGCTGAAGGAAAGTATTCCGTTTTAATTTGCTTGCAAGGAATGGATACTTCAGGAAAGGATAGTTTAATAAGAGAAGTTTTTAAAGATGTAAATGCTCAGGGAATTGAAGTTACTAGTTTTAAAGTCCCATCTGAATTAGAAAAAAAACACGATTATTTATGGCGTCACTATATTGCTTTGCCCGAAAGAGGTAAAATAGGTATTTTTAATAGAACTCATTATGAAAATGTATTAGTAACTAGGGTGCATCCTGAATATATTATTGGTGAAAATATTCCTGCCGCTACTAGTATTGAAGTTTTGGATGAGGCTTTTTTTAATCATAGAATGGAAGAAATTAATAATTTTGAAAAACACATAGCAACTAATGGGACCATCATTTTAAAATTCTTTTTAAACCTTTCAAAAGAAGAGCAAAAAAACAGATTGTTAAGGAGACTACGGTTAAAAGAAAAAAATTGGAAATTTTCTCCAGGTGATTTAAAGGAACGTAAACTGTGGGATGAATATCAATTTTTTTATCAAGATTTATTAAACAAAACTTCAAAAGAAAATGCACCTTGGTTTGTTATACCTGCGGATGATAAACATACATCGCGTTTAAAAGTTGCTGAGATTATAGTAGAAACTTTAAAAAAATATAATTTTAAAGAACCAGAATTACCTCAAAAATATAAAGTTGAAATAAGTAATTATAAAAGCCAGTTAGAAAATGATTAGATTTATTAAGATTTAATTTTTTGTTAAAAAATAAATAAAACAACTCTTATAAAACCATAAATCGTAAATTACAAATTGTATATTTACAACTTAATTATTTTTTAAAAAACTATGGAATTAAAGTTAAAAAAGCCTATCATTTTTTTCGATTTAGAAACAACAGGAATTAATATTGCAAAAGATAGGATTGTTGAAATTTCAATCTTAAAAATATTTCCAAACGGGAATAAAGAAAGTAAAACTTGGTTGGTGAATCCTGAGATGGAGATACCTAAAGAATCTTCAGATATTCATGGTATTACTAATGAAAGAGTTGTTACAGAACCAACTTTTAATGAATTGGCACAACAAGTAAGTGATTTAATCGAAGGTTGTGATTTGGCTGGATTTAATTCAAATAGATTTGATATTCCTTTACTAGCGGAAGAAATGTTACGAGCAAAAGTGAATTTTGATATGAATGATAGAGTGGCAATTGATGTGCAAGTTATTTTTCATAAAAAAGAAGAAAGAACTTTAAGCGCGGGTTACAAGTTTTATTGTGGTGAAAGTTTGGAAAATGCACATTCCGCTGAAGCGGATACACTTGCAACCTATGAAATATTAAAAGCTCAACTTGATAAGTATGACGATTTAAAAAATGATGTTGAATACTTAAATGAATATTCTACATTTAATAAAAGAGCTGATTTTGCAGGATTTATACTTTTTGATAGTGAAGGTGATGAAATTTTTACTTTTGGAAAATATAAAAATCATAAGGTAAAAGATGTTTTAAAGAACGATAAAGGGTATTTTTCTTGGATTCAAAATGCAGACTTTCCATTGTACACCAAAAAAGTTTTAAAAGAAATTAAAGAAAATTTATTTCCTCGAAAGAAAGTGAGTACAGTAGATGATTTAAGAAATAAATTCAATCAAAAGTTATAATATATGTTAGTAAATTTTGAAAGTTTAGAAGATAATTCTAAAATTTGGATATACCAGTCTAATAGAGAATTTTCTAAAAATGAGATAGCTGAAATTAAGGATAAAATGGAAGGTTTTATTGATGATTGGTTGGGACATGGAGATCAAATTAAAGCATCATATTTTATTAAATACAATCATTTTATTATTATAGCCGTTGATCAGTTTTATAATCAAGTTTCAGGTTGCTCTATTGATGCCTCTGTTAATTTTATAAAAGAACTTGAAAAGTCATTTAATATTGATTTAACAAATAAACTAAATGTTTCATTTAGAGATGGTAACAATATTAATATTGTGAGTTTAGCTGATTTTCAAAAATTTGCGAAGCAACATAAAATAACTTCTAAAACAATAGTTTTTAATAATATAATTTCAACGAAAGCTGATTTAGCTAAAAACTGGGAAGTTACAGCTGATAAAAGTTGGCATAAACACTATTTAGTAGAATAATTAAGATTTAAGAATTCAAAATATTTGGTATTGTTATTTTATAAAGATAATAATTAGAGAAGTACTTCTGTGAATTTTTAACTCAGCAATTTAAATAGATGATTAAAAATAGGCTCTTCATATTTATAATATTGAGTTGTGCTTTATTGAGAGCGCAAAATTCAGATCCATTAATGACTAAAGATTCTTTAGCTCAAACAAAATGGGTAGATTCTATTTTGAATAAAATGACTGTAGGAGAAAAAATAGGTCAGTTATTTATGGTACAGGCCTACTCTAATAAAGATGAAGAGCACACTTTATTTATAAATAGTTTAATTGAGAATTATCATATTGGCGGTTTGATTTTTATGCAGGGAACAACCGAAAAGCAAGCACTTTTAAATAATAATTACCAATCAATTTCTAAAATTCCGTTGCTTATAGGTTTTGATGGAGAATGGGGATTGGATATGAGATTGGAAAATACATATCGTTTTCCGTGGAATATGACTCTTGGTGCAATTAGAGATAATAAATTAATTGAAGAATTTGGAATTAGACTAGGGAAACAATGTAAAAGACTAGGAATAAATATCAATTTTGCTCCAGTTGTAGATATAAATACAAATCCTGAAAATCCAATAATTGGGAATCGTTCTTTTGGAGAAAACAGAGAAAATGTGACTCAAAAAGCCCTAGCATTTATTAACGGAATGCAAAGTCAACAAGTTTTGGCAAATGCAAAGCATTTTCCAGGGCATGGAGATACAGCTACAGATTCTCATAAAGCATTACCTGTTTTAGATTTTGATATGGATAGATTAGATTCTATTGAGATGTACCCTTATAAACAATTGTTTAAGAATAATTTAACAAGTGTTATGGTAGCTCATTTAAGTGTAAAGTCGCTAGAGCCTAATGAAGAATTACCTACTTCACTTTCCTATAATGTAGTCACAAATTTACTGAAAGAGAAGTTAAATTTTAACGGTTTAATTTTAACGGATGCTTTAAATATGAAAGGTGTAGCAAATTATGCGAAGCCAGGAGAAATTGATTTAGCAGCATTTATTGCAGGGAATGATATGTTATTAATTCCTGAAGATGTTCCTACTGGAATTGCTAAAATAAAAGAAGCATTAGATGAAAAAGTTATTTCTGAGGAAAGATTGAATTTTTCTGTAATTAAAATTTTAAAAGCAAAGTATTGGGCTGGTTTAAATTTGTTTAAACCAGTAAAATTAGATTCTTTAGAAGAAGATTTAAACTCTATACAGGATGAGTTGTTACATAGAAAGTTAGTTGAAAACTCTATATCATTATTAAAAAATGAATCTTTAGTGTTTCCAATTCAAAATTTGGCTAAAAAGAAAATTGCATATATTAAATTAGGTGATGCAGAAAATAATGATTTTATAAATATGCTAAAAAACTATACATCTATTGATGTAGTTTCAAGTGAAAATTTAGATGAATTACTAACAAGATTGGAACCTTATAATTTAGTGATTGTTGGATATCACAAATCAAATTTAAATCCTTGGAAAGATTATAAATTTAAAGATAAAGAGTTGGTTTGGTTGCAGGAAATTGCAAGAACTAAAACTATAATTTTAGATGTTTTTGCGAGTCCATATAGTTTATTGCAACTTAAAACTTTTAAAAATATAAACGGATTGTTACTTTCTTATCAAAACAGTAAAGTATCGCAAGAAATTTCAGCTCAAATGATTTTTGGAGCAATAGAAACCAAAGGAAAACTCCCAGTATCTATAAAAAATATATTTTCAGAAGGACATGGTTTAATGACAACTTCTTTAAAGCGATTGGGGTATTCTATTCCTGAAGATGTAGGTTTAAGTAGCGTAAAATTAAAAAAAATAGATTCACTTGCTGAGATTGTTCTAAAAGAAAAGATGGCGCCTGGATTACAAGTTTTAGTCGCTAGAAAAGGTAAAATTGTTTATCGAAAAAACTTTGGTTTTCATACCGATGAAGAAAAATTAGTTGTTAGGAATGATGATATTTATGATGTTGCTTCAATGACTAAAATTTTAGCTTCATTACCGCTTATAATGGAACTTGAAGAAAAAGGAGCTTTAAATTTGGAAAGTACTTTGGGAAATTTAATTCCTAAGTTTAAGCATTCAAATAAAGATACTTTAACGGTTAAAGAAGTGCTTTCTCATTATGGTAGATTAAAAGCTTGGATTCCATTTTATTTGTATACGTTAGATAGTATAACTAAAAAACCTTCTAAAGAATTTTATAGCGATAAGAAATCATCTAAATTCTCTATTAAAGTTGCAAATAAATTATATTTAAGAAGAGATTATAAATCCACAATGTTCGACAGTATTGTAACTGCTGAACAGCGTTTAAAACTAGGTTATAAATACAGTGATTTACCATTTTATATATTTAAAAAATATATTGAAAACTACTATAAAAAAGATTTGAATGAGCTAACACAAGAACATTTTTATAAATCAATTGGAGCAAATAGAACTACTTATTTACCATTAAATAAGTTTGAACAGGATGAAATTGTACCAACTGAAAAGGATAATTATTATCGCAATCAATTAGTACTTGGCTATGTGCATGATATGGGTGCAGCAATGCAAGGAGGAATTGGAGGTCATGCAGGTTTGTTTTCTAACACAAATGATGTTGCTAAAATTATGCAAATGTACTTACAAAAAGGATTTTATGGAGGAAAGAGATATTTTCTACCAAAGACGATGGATAAGTTTAATTATCGTTATTATGCCGATAAAAAAGTAAGAAAAGGTATTGGTTTTGATAAGCCACAAATAAATGAAAATGAAAAAGCTACTTGTGGTTGTGTTTCGGAATTAAGTTTTGGGCATAGTGGTTTTACAGGGACTTACACCTGGGCTGACCCAAAATCTGAAATAATATATGTGTTTTTATCGAATAGAGTTTTTCCAACAATGGAAAATAAGGGATTGATAAAATACAATATAAGAACTCAAATTCAGCAGTTTATACAAGACGCAATTATAGATTAACATCCATTGTTTTTGTAGAAATAATTCCTAATAAAATGCAACTTACCAAGTAAATTAAAGCATATTTTAAATTGAAAAAATAATAAACTACGGCAGTTTGAATTAAATAAAAGAAGGGGAATAAGGTTGTTATTAATGCAAACCTAAAAGTATTTGTAAAAACGATATCGTTAATCGATGATTTTAAATATGTCCAAATTAATAGAGGAAAAACACTATTTAATTTAGCAAGTATATGAAATGGTGCAAACCAATTAATTTTTCTATTATGGATGACTGACTTTAAAGTGAGAGAATGAATTTTTTTAACTATTTTACGGGTTTCTGTCAGATTTGTATAATCAACTTTATGTGTGTTTAATTTCTCAATAATTTTATCATAATTAGCTGAATCTTCAATATGAAGCGTTACTTTTTTTAAAGCAAGTGTTACTTCGTTCATGATTTCAGTAAACCTTAAATCGGAATTTTCAATAGTTAAAAAGTTATTGGCTAAAATTGGTTTTCCATAATATATAGAAACGCTACTCGGGAAATTTAGATGAGAATCATAATTAAAACCAACAGGTATAATTTGAATTTCTAAATTTGGATATTTTCTAAGGGTTCCTAAAATAATACGAGCAAATCCTTTTTTTAATGGACGAATTTGGCGTTTTAAATCATGATTTCCCTCCGCAAAAATTTGTATAGCTCCTTCTTCTTTTAAAATATCAAAACATTGATCAAAAATTGCTGTATTTTTCTGAATAGTTTTAATTCCATCTCTAATTCTATAAACTGGAATAAGATTAAGTGAGCCTAAAAAATTACTGACTAATTTGTTAACAAAAGCACTTGCTCTTGTAAGAAAATGAATTTTTCTTTTTGTAGTAGTTGGAATTAATATAGCATCAATAAGCGCATTTTGATGATTTCCAATAAAGAGAACAGCACCATTTTCAGGTATATTTTCTTTACCAAAAACAGCTATTTTTTTATGCAGAAAAAAGAGTCCAATTTTAATATAACTCTTCATTATGTTATACCAGAAGTTTCTCACTTTTATGCAGTTTTTTTCTGTTTAGACCAATATGAAGCTAATAATAAACCTGAAAAAATATCCCAAATCGCCCAAAATGCTACTAATAATGCCATACCTCCAAGCCCTTCAAAAAAACTAAAAATTAATAATAAGCCTAAGCCAGAATTTTGTATTCCAGTTTCAATTGATAGCGTTTTCTGATTTTCATAGGAGAGCTTCATTACTTTTGCAAAATAAAAACCAGTTAGTAAAGCCAATAAATTATGTGCAATTACTAGAATTAAAACATAATGTATGTAATTTATAAAAATATTGAAGTTATCATAAAAGGCAATGAAAATAAAAAGCATAAATATGATTAAAGAAATGGGTTTTAAAATTTTAGACAGTTTGTCTGCTAAATTAGACTTGTATTTCCGTACCAACATTCCAAGTATAAGAGGAACTCCTAAAATTAATGCGACTAATTTCACTAATTCCCAGGGGTTTAGTTCTATATTTTGAAGAATTTGCGCTGTAGGTGCGTATAAATTTCCATAAAACTCAAGATTAAAAGGTGTCATCACCAAAGAAACCAATGTTGCGAAAGCGGTTAAGCTAACAGATAATGCGGCATTTCCTTTTGCCATTTGTGTCATGAAATTAGAAATATTTCCTCCAGGACAAGCAGCAACCATCATCATTCCCAATGCAATACTTGGCATTGGGTTTACTAATTTTATAAAAATAAATGTTACGAAGGGGAGTAGTATAAATTGAGAAACAATTCCTGTAAATAATATTTTTGGAGCTTTAAATAAGCGTTTAAAATCATCTATTGAAAGACCAAGAGCAACTCCAAACATAATAAGTGCTAATGTGATGTTTAATACCCAAAGACCTTCTGTATTAAAATTTATTTTTAGTGAATCTAAGTTTTCCTGCATATTAATTTTTAAAAGCATATTCTACAATATTAGCACCCATTTTTAAAGCTTTTTCACGAATTTCAAAGGGATCATTATGAACTACTTCATCTTCCCATCCATCACTTAAATCCGATTCATAATCATAAAAACAAATTAATCTTCCTTTGTAAAACAACCCAAATCCTTGTGGTGGTTTACCGTTATGTTCATGGATTTTTGGGATTCCATTTTCAAAATCAAATTTTTGGTGAAAAATAGGATGGTTGTATGGTATTTCTTGAAATTCTAAATTAGGAAATAATTTTTTTAATTCTCTTCTTATATAAATATCCAATCCGTAATTGTCTGAAATATCTAAAAATCCTCCAGAAATAAGATAATTTTTTAAATTTTCAGCATCATCATCAGAGAATAGCACATTTCCATGACCAGTCATAAATACTATTGGATAATTATAAATATCAATACTGCCAACCTCAACAGTTTCTGGATTTGTTTTTATTGAAGTGTTTATAGTTGTATTGCAAAAATCTATTAAATTGGGCAATGCAGTCGGATTTGCATACCAATCTCCGCCACCATTGTATTTTAAAATTGCAACTTGTTGTGCTATTGCAAAATTAAAAGGCAAAAAACAAAGAGCAAAAAGCAAAAGTATTTTCTTAAGAATGATTGGGTGAAAAGTTTTCATTTATTTATTCATTTATAAAAGCAACACTATGAACGGCAACAATACCAGCTGTTTCAGTTCGTAAACGGCTTTCTCCCAAAGATACAGGAATAAAGTTATGTTCCAAACTTTGTTGAATTTCTTTGGGTGAAAAATCACCTTCTGGACCAATAAGAATGGTAGTTTTAAGTTGTAATTTTAGTGCTGATTTTAATGATTTTTTTGAAGTTTCTTCACAATGCGCAATAAATAATTGCCCGTTAAATTCTGAATTGATAAATTGGTTAAAAGTTGTTGGTTTGTTTAGTTTTGGAAAATAATATTTTAAGGATTGCTTTGCGGCTGAATGTATTATTTTCTCCATCCTTTCCATTTTAACTATTTTACGCTCAGAGTGTTCACAAATAATGGGCGTTATTTCATCAACGCCAATTTCTGTGGCTTTTTCTAAAAACCATTCCAACCTATCATTTAATTTTGTTGGAGCAATTGCAATATGTAAATAATAATTCCAAGGCTTTTTATAATCTTCAATATTAATGATTTTAACCAAACATTTTTTATCGTTTGCAATTAGTATTTCAGAAGTAAATAATTGGCCTAAACCATTGGTGATATAAACTGAATTACCTTCTTTTTTTCTGAGAACACGTACAATATGCCTACTTTCGGTTTTATCAAAAGTAACCTGTTGCGTGTTGGTTGTTATGTCAGGATTGTAGAATAATTGCATTTAAATTACTTTTTTATAAGTACAACGTTTCTTAAAAGTAACAGGATCAAATTTTTTCCATAGAGCAGCAATTGCTGTATTACTGGCTAGTTCAGGAGTTCTAATGCAATTTTCAATACCATTTAGTTCACAAGAAGTTTGAAATTCTAGAAAAAGCAGAGCATGAATTCCTTTACTTTGATACTTTGGGTGCACCCCAATTAAATAGAGGATAACGTCCTTACTATTTTTTTTAGCATTTAGTAAATGAAACAATCCAAAAGGTAGTAATTTCCCTTTTGCTTTTTGCAGGGCATTTGAAAAAGAAGGCATAATAACAGCAAAAGCGATAATATGGTCATCTTTATCTAACACAAATTTTATATATTCAGGGTTGATAAAAGAGATGTATTTTTTTTTGAAAAATGCCTTTTCAATATTAGAAATTGGGACAAATGAAGGTAATGAGACATAACTTTCATTGAACAAATCAAACATCTCATCCACATAAGGCATAATGTCTTTTGTTTTTGTAAAGTTAAGCGACTTAACTTGATATCGTTTTTTTATAACTTCACTTACTCTTTCAAGTGGAGCACGCTCAACATTCTTAAATGCAAATTTATTTTCTAAATATTCTTTTTCAATTTTAAAGCCTAGTTTTTCAAAATGAGTTTTGTAATATGGATAATTGTACCAAGTAATCATAGTTCCCATATGATCAAAACCATCAGTTAAAACACCAACCTTATCAAGGTTAGAAAATCCCACAGGACCTTCCATATAATTCAACTTGTTTTGTTTTCCAATTTCTTCTACCTTTTTCAACAGCATTTTAGAAACTTCAATATCATCAACAAAATCGAACCATCCAAAACGCATTTTTTTTAATTTTTGCTGATTAATTTCAGTATAATTAATAATTGCGGCAATTCTACCAACAATTTTCTTGTTTTTATAGGCAACAAAAAAGCGAGCTTCAGCATGTTCAAAAACTGGATTTTTGGTTTTGTCAAATGAATCTAACTCGTCATTTATTATTGGAGGAACCCAATATGGATTATTTTTATATAATTTAAAAGGAAATTGAACAAAGGCTTTCATCTCCTTTTTGGTTGTTATTTCTTGTAGTGTAATCATAAGCTTTAATTCTTCTTAAATAATCTTGAAAAGAAATTTCCTTTTTTTCTTCTATTATTTGTTTTAGTTTTTGTTGAATTATTTTGAATTATTTTATCGGTATGTTTGTCTATTCTCCAGGCTACACCAACAGAAGAATAAAGAAAGGAATAATCGTTAAAAAAGTTGGTTCTAACGGAAGCGTCTAATTGTATGTTATTTGAAAGTAGGTAAGCTGCACCTGTGCCAAAATTGAATTTTGGCGCGTAAGTTTTTTCAAAGATTCCTTGACTTTCAATAAAATAAGACCATTTGTAGTTAATGGCATAGGTCATTGTAGCGATGTATGAATATTCATTTGAGTTCGATAAAATTTTATCGGCTATCAAATTGGTTAATAAAACAAGGCGATCAGAAAAATCGTTTTGTAAAAGCACAGCACCTTTTATACTTAATTCATTTTTTTTAAATCCATTACCTAAAAAATTTGTATTTACACCTACATAAGCACCAACAGAAGGAATTAATCGTTTTTTATCAAAAGCCATTCTTTTTTTCCAACTTCTTATTTCTTTAGATTTGTCAGTATATTTTTGTTCGTATAATAAATACTTTGCACCAATAGTAAGTTCGCTAATACCACTAATAGTTGAGTTAGCTTCAGATGCGTTGTTTCGTATTTCATCTCTTTGGTAGGCAACTTTTGCATTAATTTCAAGCTTTTCTAAAAATTTTCCATATCTAAAAAATAACTCACCTCCGATGGAAGTTGGCCTAGAATAAATAGTTTTATTGTTGCTAGTTCTGTAAAAAGTACCAGTTTCAAATTGATAAACATTGGTTCCGATACTATAAGGACTTTCAGAAAAACTTGGTCGTTTAGAATTGATAATGTCAGTATATTGAGCAGTTATTAGTTGGTTAAAACTAAAAAATAATAGCAGTAAATAAACTTTTTTCATATTTTAAGTTGATTAGTGTGTAAATATAAGATTTTATATAATTAAACGTTTTAGTTACTTTCAAATTGTTATTTTTGAAAATTATAAAAAACTATTTAAAAATGGGGTTACTAAGAACAATAGCAATTATAGTAATTATATATTATGCATTTCAATTTATAGGAAAGTATATTATGCCATTGTTTATAAAACAAGTGGTGAAAAATGTTGAAAAAAAAATGCGTGATCAACAAGAAAATCAGTACAAACAAGAGACTGGAAATGTTGGTGAAACAGTTATAGATAAAAAACCAACTAATATTAAGGAAGGGAATAAAAAAGTTGGTGATTATGTAGATTATGAAGAAGTAAAAGACGATAAATAAATGAAATTTTCAATAAAAAAAATTACACCATATATAATAGCAATTATAACTTTTGTTTTTGTTTCTCTAACTTATTTTTCACCAGTTTTACAAGGAAAAAAGATTCAACAAAGTGATATTACTCAATTTATTGGTTCTTCAAAAGAAATTGTAGATTTCAGAAATGAATACCATGAAGAACCTTATTGGACAAATACTTCTTTTGGCGGAATGCCATCCTATGCCGTAAGTACATATTATCCAAATGATTTTATTAAAAATGTAGATAAGTTAGTACGTTTTTTACCTCGACCAGCAGATTATTTATTTCTGTACTTTTTTGGATTTTTTATTTTATTGACAGTCTTAAAAGTAGATTGGAAATTAGCAATAGTTGGCTCTTTAGGTTTCGGACTTTCAACTTATTTAATTATTATTTTAGGAGTTGGGCATAACGCAAAAGCGCACGCAATTGCCTATATGCCATTAGTTTTAGCAGGAATTTTATTAGTTTTTCAACAAAAATATTTATTAGGGTTTATTGTAACTTCCTTGGCAATGTCATTAGAAATTAGTGCAAGTCATCTTCAAATGACTTATTATCTTTTATTTATAGTATTAATTTTTGGTATTGTTCAATTAATTGAATCTTTCAAAAATAAAGAAATTCCTCATTTTGTAAAAAGCATAGGTTTTTTATTAATAGCAGTAATTATTGCTGTGGGTACAAATGCAACTAGTTTACTTGCAATGAAAGAATACTCTCAACTAAGTACAAGGAGTAAAAGTGAATTAACAATTAATGTCGATGGTTCTAAAAAAATTCCAACTGCAGGTTTAGGAAGAGATTATATTACGGAATATAGTTATGGAAAAGCGGAGACTTTTAATTTATTTATCCCACGTTTTATGGGAGGTACACGCAATGAAACTATAGAAAATAGCGAGTTGAAAAGTTTTGTACAAGAGGCTGTAAATAATGGGTATAACCCAAAAGAAGCAAATTATTTAATGCAATTTTCAACCATGTATTGGGGGGAGCAACCCATTGTTGCCGCTCCTGCTTATATTGGTGCTATATTTATATTTTTGTTTGTATTAGCCTTGTTTTTGGTTGAGCGAAAACTTAGAAATTGGCTTTTAGCTGCAACTATTTTTTCTATACTGTTAAGTTGGGGAAAAAACTTTAGTTTTTTAACTGACTTTTTTATTGATTATGTACCATTATATAATAAGTTTAGGGCAGTTTCTTCTATTCAGGTTATTTCAGAAATAGTAATTCCTTTATTAGGAATTTTAGGATTAAAAGAACTTCTATCTTCTGAAAATTCAAAGGAAATAAAATTGCACGCCTTAAAATGGGCTACAATTATCGTTGGTGGATTGGCGCTTCTTTTTGTAATAGGAGGAACAGGTTTATTTACTTTTGAAGCACCCGTAGATATTCAAATTAATGAACGAATGAATGGTTTTTTAGATGCAGTAGTTTCTGATAGGAAAACATTATTTGTTAATGATAGTATACGTTCTTTAGTATTTGTAGCTTTATTTTCAAGTGCAATTTGGTTGTTTTTAAAAGAGAAAATTAATAAAAATAGTTTAATTATTGTTTTTGCAATATTGCTATTATTTGATCTTGTTAATGTTGATAAACGTTATGTGAATAATGATTTTTTTAAGTCAGCGAGAAAAGTGGATAAACCATTTGTTGCTTCTGAAATAGATAAAGAAATTTTGAAAGATAAAAGTGTTTACCGTGTTGCAGATTTCACAAAAAATATTATGGCAGATGGAGCAACATCCTATTTTCATAAATCAATTGGAGGATATCATGCAGCTAAACCAAGACGCTATCAAGAATTATATAATTTTCAAATTGCTAAGAATAATATAGAAGTATTAAATATGCTGAATACCAAGTATATAATTTTTGAAGATGGAAGTGATCGTGAAGCTTTACAACAAAACCCAGGAGCTAATGGAAATGCTTGGTTTATAACAACTTTAAAAATTGTAAATACTGCAAATGATGAAATTAAGGCATTAGATAGTTTAAAAACTAAGGAGGAAGCAGTTATAAATAGTAAATTTGTTTCAAGCGATTTTTCTACGAATTTCAGTAAAGATTCAACAGCTTCAATTGAGTTAAAAGCATATAAAGCAAATCAATTAATATATGAATCGAATACGCTAAAAAAACAGTTTGCTGTATTTTCTGAAATGTATTATAAAGATGGTTGGAATGCTTATATTGATGGAAAATTAACACCTCATTACCAAGTTAATTATGTATTACGTGGAATGGAAATTCCAAAGGGAAAGCACACAATTGAATTTAAATTTGAGCCTACAGTTATTGATACAGGAAACAACATAACTTTAATTTCGTATTTATTATTACTGATATTGCCAGTGGGTTGGTTTTTTGTTAAAAAAAGAAAATCTAGTGTATAGCGTAATTCATTAATTTTAAAACCCTTAAAAAATTTGTTTTATTTCTTGAAGAAACTAGTAGCTTTTTGTTATTAGAGAGCTTTATTTCTCCTGCATTATTATATTGTATCACATGCTTTAAATTAAGTAATGTGGAACGATGAATTCTAAAAAAAGAAGTGTGTTGTAAAATATTTTCAACTTTTTTTAAATTATTAGAAGTTGTATAGTTTTTGTTGCTAGTTGTAAAAAAATGAGTATAACTTCCATCTGCTTCACAATAAATAATTTCATCTATATCCAAAATTATATAATGTCCATTTGTAATTGTTAATGATATTTTTTTAGGACCACTTTCTAATTGATTTTTAAAAGCAGTATATTTTTCTGAATTAAAAGCAGATTGTTTAGCTAAATACCTGTTTATTACAGTAGTTAATTGCTCTTTGGTAATGGGTTTGTTTAAATAATAAAAAGCAAAATAATCCATTGCTTTTTCTTTATAATCTCGTAAGCCAGTTGTGAAAATTACTTCAAAATCAGCAGCATCTGAAAAATAATCTAGAATTTCAAAACCATTACCATCTTGTAATTCAATATCTAAAAAAACCAATTGAGGATGTAAATCATGTATTAATTTAATTCCTTTTTGCACACCAGTTTCGTGACCTAGTATAGTAAGTTGAGAGCCAAAATTAGTTTCTATACAGTTTTTTAAATGTGTATATGCAGCAGTTTCATCTTCAATAATTATAGCACTAATCATAAATTATGTTTTAAAAACTTATTAATGGAATTTTTAAAGTGACTTTTAAGCCTACTAAAATATTAAATTCATCTGTTATATTAGAAATTAACACTAACTTTTCTTTATTTTCTGTTTCGTTAATTAATTGAAGTCTTTCGTTAATGTTTGAAAAGGAGATTCCTGAACTATTTAAATTTTCGGAATATTCATTTTTTTGAATTCCTTTACCATTATCTAAAATTTCACAAAAGAGAAATTTGTCATCTTCAATTTTAAAATTAACAGTAATGGTATTTGAGTTGTTTGCATTTTTAAAACCGTGTTTAAATGAGTTTTCTATAATAGGTTGTAAAATCATTGGTGGCACCAAAATAGCTTCTAGTTCTTCTTGTAAAATAGATTCAGTGTTAATAGAATAGGAACTGTTTTTATTGAATCTTAATTTTTGAAGTTCTAAATATAATTTGGCCATTTCAATTTCATCTGTTAAACTTATAAGATTAGATTTTGTTGAACTTAAAATTAAATTAACAAGTTCAGCAAATTTATCAAGACTTCCTTTCACTTCTTTTATTTCACCTTTTTCAGCCAAAGCATTAATATTTACCAGAAGATTATTAATAAAATGTGGATTCATCTGAGCATTTAAGGCATGATATTTCAAATTTGAAATTTGCTCTTTGGTATTTCGTGTATTTTTTAGTCTTATATTTCTTCGATAAAAAATAAAAATTAGTAGCGCAATTAGTGTAAAAATTATTAGACTTTGAAACCACCAAGTTTTATGAATAGGAGGTTTTATTGTAAACGAAAATAAAATAGGAGTACTTTCTATGTTGTTTTTTGAAATTGCTTTCAATTCAAAAGTATAACTGTTAGGTTGTAATGATGAATATCTTATGGTATTTGTTTTAGTAGTAATCCAATCAGATTCTAACCCTTTTAAGCGGTATTTAAAAGTAATATTACCTAAACTCTTAAATGAAATTCCCGAAAAATTGAATTGAATATTGTTTAATTTATTTTTAAATACTTGTCCGTTTGTTTTATCAATACTTGTATTGTTTATAAGAATTTCATCAATTAAAATAGTTGGAGTCAAAATTGAAGTTGTTTCATTTGAAAGATCAATAATATTTAATCCTTTTGAAGTTGCTACATATACGTTGTTTTTATAAACATAAGAAGCTCTTACATCATTGCTATAAAGTCCATCTGAAGTTGTATAACTTTTTAAGCTAATAAGTTCATTAGCTTCATTTAATTCTAAACAATTTAGCCCAAAATTTGTTGAAAGCCATATATTATTTTCGGTATCAATAAAAATAGATTTTATATAATTACTTAGTAATCCATTTTTAGTAGAAAATGTTTTAAATACATTATTTTTTAAAATTCCAAAACCGTGAGAATTTGATCCAATTAGTAATCCTTTTGATGAATTTTCTAGCGCGTAGATAATACTATTGTTAAACTGTTCTCCTAAATCGTATTTCTCAGTAGTTGTTTTGTTATAATAATAAAGTCCATTTGTAGTTCCTATCCAAATATTTCCATTTTTGTCGTGACTTATTGATGTACTACGTTTATTCCACAGTTTTTTAGTAGATTTTGTATTCTTGTCAATTTTACCAACTCCTCCAGCATTGGCAGTAATAATAAAATCTTTTTCAATACATATATCTTTAAAGTTTTGTAAGCTAAGGTTAATAAAATCAGAATCATACATATTTTTGATTCGTTCAAGCTTTAAAGAGGTATCTATTTTGTGTACATTAAAATCGCTTAAAATGTAAAGTGAATTACCGTATATATTTAGTTGTCTAATTTTTTTAGAGTTATCATTTACTTTATAAGTAGCTATTTCTTTTAAGTTATTTATATTTAATAAAATAAGTTCACTTTGTTCATTCCCAATAGCTATTTTATTATTAAATAAACTTACAGCATTCAAATCGTTTCTCTTTTCGTCATCAAATTGAATACCATTAATATGGAGGTTTGGAATTAAAAAAACACCATTAGATTGACTTCCAATCCAAATATTATTTTCAATATCTAAATAAGATTTGGTACTATGTATATGCTGTAATATTTTTTTATTTTTAGAAACATCATTTAAATTAATGATGAGAGCCGCTTCATTTAAATTTGTAATTAAAAAAGAATCATCAAAAGAAAGAGTTTGAAAGAGAGAATTCGAGTTGTAATCATACTTAAAAACATTAAAAATAGTATTTGAAATTTGATTTGCTATAGTATCAATGCTTTTAAATTCTTCTGAGCTTTTTCTTCTAAGATTTCTGATGTTGTTTTTAGGGAATAAACTTAAATTTATAGGTTTCCAAACAGAATCTTTTAATGAACAACTTTGTATTTCTTTGTTCTTGTTTTTTTTAAATGTAGAAATTAATATTTTTATTTCACCTCTAGTATTCTCTGTGATTTTTGCAGTTTTAAATTTATAATCAGGTTGTAATTTTAATGAATTAAAATTAGTAATAACATTAGAAGTATCTAGTTTTTTTATATTATTTATAGATTGTAAAAACCAGATATTATTTTTACTATCTTCAAATATGTCAGAGACAAAATTATTAAAAATTAAATCTTTTAAAAATAGTTGGTTATCAGAATTGTAAAATTTATTATTTTGAAGATAGCCTACTTTTCCATTAAAACCAATTAACCAAATACGTAGTTTTGAATCTTTAAAAAAGTAAAGTATTTCATTATCAGGTAAACCATCAGCTATTGTATAATTTTTGAAAGAAAGACCATCAAAACGACTTAACCCATAATCTGTAGCTAACCAAATAAAACCATTTTCATCTTGATTAATGTCATAAATAGTATTACTTGGTAGTCCGTTATTACTATTAAATTGGGTGAAACCAGGTATTTGGGCGAATAAAATCGTCTGAAATAAGAAGTATGCAATAATAAAAGGGACAATTCTACTCATTAATGATTTAATATTAATATCAAATATAACGCTTATGAAGTTAAAAGTCACGTTTATGTTTAAAATATACGCGTTTATAAAGCTAGGTTTTTTTAAAAAGAATGATGATAGTATATTTGTTGTGTTAATTAACTATAGAGGAAAATTTTTTGTTAAAGATTATTTCTATGAAAAGGAAAAAGGCACTTTGAATAAAGTGTCTTTTTTTATGAAATTAATTTTAAAAATTAAGAGAACTCATTTTGTTGATTTTGTATAATTAAATCAATATATTGCTGCTTAATTAAAATTTTATTTATTTAGCTGATGCACAATAAATTACCTTTAAAAAGATACCAAGAAACGTTAAAGTTTCTGAAAAGTGTTTTACCAGCACCTGCAACTATTTTAGATTTAGGTGTTCGTAATGCATTTAGTGAAATTATGGAACAACATGGTTATACAGTTTATAACACTACAGGCGAAGATTTAGATTTAGTTCCAGAGATTGTAAAAAAACATGATATAGATGCGGTAACTGCCTTTGAAATATTTGAACATTTAATAGCCCCATTTAATGTTTTATGTGAAATTGAAGCACCAAAGATTATCACTACTATTCCTTTAAATTTATGGTTTGCCAAAGCATATAGAAGCAAAACTGATGTATGGGATCGACATTATCATGAATTTGAAGATTGGCAATTCGATTGGTTACTTGAAAAATCGGGTTGGAATATTAAAAAGACTGAAAAATGGACTAGCCCAATTAATAAAATTGGTTTTAGACCCATTTTAAGAAAATTTACACCTAGATTTTATGCCGTATATGCTGAAAAATAGTTGATATGAAAATAGGAATGATTTTAGACAAAACGTTTCCGCCAGATCCTAGGGTTGAAAATGAAGCAATTTCTTTAATTGAAAAAGGACATGAAGTATTCTTATTCTGTTTAAAATATGATAAAATTAATATGGATACCATTATAAATGGTATTAACGTAAAGAGATATAAGTCTAATAAATTGGAATATAAGTTGTCAGCATTGGTTTATACTTTTCCATTTTATACTTATTTATTGAAACGAAAAATCCTCCATTTTTTACTTAAACATAAGATAGAAGCTATTCATATTCATGATATTAGAATTGCTGAAGCTGTTTTTAAAGCAAATAAAAAATTAAAATTAGCGACTGTTTTAGATTTACATGATAATATGCCTGAGATTATTAAGTTTTATCCTCATCTTCAGAAATTTCCGGGAAAACAATTAATTTCACCCAAAAAATGGAAGCAAAAAGAAGAAGAATTTATTAGAAAGGCTACTAAAGTTATTACAGTTTCTCAAGAATTTATTGAGGAAGTTGTTGAAAGAACAAAGATTTCTAAAGAAAAAATTGTGTTGGTTCCTAATACAATACATCAATCATTTTATAAAAAAGCAATTATAGATAAATTAATTGTTAATAGGTATAAAAATAGCTTTGTAATTTTATATTTAGGCGATACAAGTTTACGAAGAGGATTACAAACGGCAATTGAATCTATAAATATTTTAAAAAATAAAATCCCAACAATAAGATTAGTAATTGTAGGGAGTAACACTACTGATGCTATTTTAAAGCAACAGGTTGTAGATTTAAATATTGAAAAGTATGTTGATTTTGAAGGTTGGAAGGACGTAAAATTATTCCCATCATATATAAAAGCTAGTTCAGTTTGTATTTCGCCTTTAGATAGAAATATTCAGCACGATGTTGCGTATGCAAACAAACTTTTTCAATATATGAGTTTTGCAAAACCTGTTTTGGTAAGTAATGCTATTGCACAGAAAAATTTGATAGAAAAAACAAATTCAGGATTGGTGCATTTAGAAAAAAACGCACAAGATTTTGCAGCTAAAGTTATACAGTTGCATAGTGATAAAGAATTGTGTGAAACTTTAGGGAATAACGGAAAACGATTTGTTGAGGATGAATTTTGTTGGGAAAAAACTTCTGAAAAATTAATAAATTTATATGCTAATTTATAAATGAAATGAGCGTTACTTTAATGAGATTCAAGCACTAATAAAAATATGTGAATTACATATGACCGATGAGAAACAATAAGAAACCCCATATGAAAACTGCACTTATCATAACTTATTATTGGCCACCAGCAGGAGGTTCAGGAGTGCAACGTTGGCTTAAATTTGTAAAATATTTTAGAGATTTTGATGTTGAGCCCATTGTTTATACAGCTGATAATCCAAACTATGTTTTAGAAGACGAATCACTTTTAAAAGATATTCCGGAAAATTTAAAAATATTAAAACAACCTATTTGGGAACCAAATAATTTATTTACATTTTTCGGTAAAAATAAAACTGAAAGTGCTGGATTTTTAAATCCTAATTCTTCTTTTTTTGGTAAATTATTGCAATACATTCGTGCTAATTATTTTATTCCGGATGCTCGAAAATTTTGGATAAAACCATCTGTAAATTATTTAAAAAAGTACTTAAAAGAAAACAAAGTAGATGTTATAATTACAACGGGTCCACCGCATAGTATGCATTTAATTGGTTTAAATTTAAAGAAACAATTAAATATAAAATGGATTGCAGATTTTCGTGATCCGTGGACTGAGATAGATTATTTTCATCAGTTGCCTTTAACCAAAAGCGCAATTAAAAAGCATCATTCTTTTGAAATTGAAGTTTTAAAAAACGCAGATGCTGTTTTGGTTGTTGGAAAAACAATGAAAGAAAATTATAGTAAATACAATAAAAATACAATAACAATCACCAATGGTTTTGATGGAGAAATTTCAGAATCTAAAATTAAATTAGATTCAAAATTTACGATAACCCATATTGGTTTAATGAATGCCGATAGAAATCCTAAAATGTTATGGGAAGTTTTAGCTGAAATTGTAAATGAAAATAAAGATTTTAAAACTGATTTTGAATTAAAATTAATTGGTAAAGTTGATGCTGCTGTTTTAAAAGATATTTCAACACATAAGTTAGGTGAAAAAGTTAAAATAATAAATTATGTTGCACATGAACAAGTTGTTGAATTTCAAAAAAAATCACAGGTATTATTGTTAATTGTAAATAATGTACCAAGTGCTAAAGGTATATTAACAGGTAAAATATTTGAATATTTAATGGCTAAACGTCCAATTTTGGCAATAGCACCAATTGATGGAGATTTAGCACAAATACTTACTAAAACGGACGGTGGATTCGTAATTGATTTCAAGGAAAAGCTAGAATTAAAAAAATGTATATTAGATTTGTATTCCAAATTTAAAACAGGGCATTTAATAGTTGATTCAAAAAATATTGAGCAATTTCATAGAAGAGAATTAACCAAAAAAGTTTCTGACATCATAAATTCAATTACTGAATGAAAAAAGTTGTAACCATATTAGGTGCAAGACCACAATTTGTAAAAGCAGCAGTTTTAAGTAGAATTATTTCTAAGTATAAAGCTATTGAAGAGATAATTATTCATACAGGCCAACATTACGATGCTAATATGAGTACTGTTTTTTTTGAAGAAATGGAGATCCTAAAACCAAAATATAATTTGGATATTAACGGATTAACTCACGGCGCAATGACTGGGCAAATGTTGCAGAAAATTGAAGAAGTTTTAATTGATGAAAACCCAGATTTAGTTGTTGTTTATGGGGATACAAATTCAACTTTAGCAGGTGCTTTGGCAGCTAAAAAACTTAATATTAAAGTGGTACATATTGAAGCAGGTTTGCGTTCGTTTAATATGAAAATGCCTGAAGAAATAAATAGAATTTTAACGGACAGAATTTCTGATTTATTATTATGCCCAACAGAAACAGCTATTGAAAATTTAGATAATGAAGGGTTTTCAACTTTACCTTCAAAAGTTGTAAAGTGTGGCGATATTATGAAAGATGCTGTTGAATTTTACGGAAAAACATCTGCTAAAAAATCTTCTATAATTTCAAAATTAAATTTGAAAACTAATGAGTTTGTTTTGGCTACCATCCATCGTCAAGAAAATACAGATGCTATTGATAATTTAAAATCTATTTTTGAAGGTTTAGAGGCCATAAGTAAACAAAAACAAGTTGTTCTACCATTGCATCCACGTACAAAAGCTATTTTAGATAAATTTAATTTAAAATATAATATAACTATCATAGAGCCAATTGGTTATTTTGATATGCTTGAGTTGCTAAAAAATTGTAATTTGGTAATTACTGATAGTGGAGGGCTTCAAAAAGAAGCTTTCTTCAATAAAAAGCATTGTATAATTGCCAGAGAAGAAACAGAATGGGTAGAGTTAGTTTCAAAAGGATTTGCTAAAATTGTTGGGAGCGATAAAAAAAGTATGGTAAATGCTTTTGAAAACTTTCAAAAGTCAACAGCTAATTTTGAGGTTGATTTGTACGAAAATGAGGTAGGAGAGAAGATTTATGCTGAAATTCTAAATATTATATAATGGGAATTGTTTTAAAACAATCATTTATAAATACAATCATTCTTTTTTTAGGTTTTGCTATTGGCGGTATTAATGTGCTATTTTTATTTACTCATTTTTTGCACGAAGATTATTTTGGGTTGATTACTTTTTTATTGTCTACGGCAAATATTATTTTGCCATTGTTGGTTTTTGGAATGCAACATACCATTATAAAATATTATTCTTCTTATAAATCAAAAATTGAGAAAGATGGATTCTTAATTTCAACACTTTTTATTCCTTTAATAGTAATTATTCCATTAGGCTTTATTAGTGCTTTTTTATATGATACTATTGCTACTTGGGTTTCTTCTGAAAATCCTTTAATTAAAAATTACACGTGGCTTATTTTTTTAGTGGCCATATTTATGGGATATTTTGAGGTATTTTATTCTTGGACTAAAGTAAAATATAATTCAGTTTTTGGAAATTTCGTAAAAGAAATATTTGCACGTGTTTGTACATCATTTTTATTATTTGCAGTGTATTTTCAATGGCTAACAAATGAACAATTTATATATGCCATTGTAATTGTTTATGGAATAAGAACTTTAATAATGAAACTCTATGCATTTTATATTTGTAAACCAACCATCATTTTTAAGCTTCCTTCAAACATAAAAGAAATTTTATCTTTTTCACTCTATATTATTGTTGCCGGATCAGCCGCTGGAATTTTACTGGAAATAGATAAGTTTATGATTCCTCAAATGGAACAAATAGCACAAGTTGCTTATTATTCAGTAGGTATATATATAGCAAGTGTTATTGCGATACCAACAAGAGCAATGCAGCAAATAACAACTTCTATCACAGCAAAAGATATGAATGAAAATAATATGATAGAAGTTGAAAAATTATATAAGCAAACATCAATTAATTTATTAATAATTGGAGGGTTATTATTTTTGTTGATTAATTTAAATATTTCAGATTTATATGAACTAATTAATAAGCCTCAATTTACAAAAGGTATTTGGGTAGTTTTAATTATTTCAGTTTCTAAACTAATGGAACTTGCTTTAGGAACAGGAAATTCAATTTTGGTAAACTCTAAATTTTATAAAATATTTTTTTATATATCATTAGCTATGGCAATTAGTGTCATACTTTTAAATAAATGGTTAATAAATATAATTGGAATAAATGGAGCCGCAATTGCAACGCTAATTGTTGTGGTGGTTTACGGTATTTTTAAAATTATTTATATAAAAATCAAATTGAAAATTCAGCCTTTTAGCATTCAAACAATTAAAATTATAGTTGTTGTATTAACAATGTTTACATCGTTTTATTTTTGGACTTTTTCATTTCATCCAATATTGAATATTGTTTTAAAATCTATTCTTGTTGGTATTTTATATTTATTTTTAATAAAAAAATTACATATATCTAAAGATATTAATTCTTTAGTAGCTAAATATTTGGCATTAAATAAGTAAAATAAATTAAGTTTAAAAAGTAATAATGAGTTATATTGTTCATGTTTTTTATGGAATTATTATGGCATATTTTGGTTTAATCTCACCAGGAATGCTTAATATGACTGCTCTAAAAATTAGAATTAATACAGGTAAAATTGAAAGCTTAAAATTTGCATTAGGAGCATCAATTATCGTTTTTTTTCAAGCAGGAATTGCATTGTTTTTTGCAGATTATTTTGCTAAAAATCCAGAAATTATTGAAATTTTAAAAATAGCGGGTATATTTGTGTTTTTTGTATTGGCTGTTTTTTTCTTTTTTCTTTCTAGAAAAAAGATAATAACAAAGACTAAGAATACGAATCAAAATTATTTTATAAGAGGTTTGGCAATGTCTTCAGTTAATATGTTGGCAATTCCATTTTACCTAGGTTTAAGTATTTATTTAGTTTCAGTAAATAAAATTGTGATAAAACAACCCTATATATTTTTATTTGTAATTGGTGCGGCTATAGGTTCATTCTTATTATTTTATACTTACATTTTTTTTGCTAAAATTATAATTAAGAAAGTTTCATTTATTGCGACTAACATAAATATTATTTTGAGCATATTATTTCTAGGATTAGGAATTTTGACTTTAATGAAGTTAATGGCTTAAATTTATTTTTTATATTTACGAAATTAAAAATTAGGACAGATCAAGTATGATTGAAGCTATTGAAAAAAATTTAGGTAGAGGAATTCAACTATTAAAATGTATTTCTGATGAAGAATATAGCAACACCACAATAGCTCCATATTATTCAAGTATTGGAGGTCATATGCGTCATATTTTAGATGTTTTCGATTGTGTTTTTGAAGGATTAGAAGCTAAGGATATAAACCTAATTAATAGAAAACGAAATGAATTGTCCGAAAATTACACTAAAAACGGAATTGAATATTTTGAAAAAATACTAGCTAATTTACAAACTTTAAAACCCCAAGATTTTAATATAATTGTAAATGTTACAGACGATTTAGGTTTGGGTGTAGTTACTGCAAATTACACTTTAAGTTCAATTTTGATTCAAGCTCACAGTCATGCAATACATCATTTTGCAAGTGTTGGTTACGTGATTTCTCAGTTGGGAATTCAATTACCCGATGAAGATTTTGGTTTTAATCCTACTACTCCAAGAAACAAGGTTATTAACGAATAGATAAATCGTTTATTTTTTTTAGATATTTTTTATAATTAAAATATAAGTTTATCAAATATTTTAAGTTTGTAAAAGGAATGTTGTTTAATTTATTATTCTTAACTCCAATAATATAAGCTAGTTTCCAATGATTTTTTATTGCTTTTAACGCATCAAAATAACTTCCTTTTGAAGCATCATAAATATGAGTCGGCTCGGAAATAATACCATTTATTTCAATTATTTTAAAATTTTCACCCTTTATTAATTCATCAAAATTATTGTATTTAATATCTATACGACCATAATTCCACCCTTTAATACAATTACTTAAATTGTCTATAAAATTAGTTAGCTCAGTATTTATTAAATGGTTTCCATTAATAAACTGGGCTCCTTTAGAATGATTTCCAATAATATTTAGTACAATTTCTTCGTTCTGAAGAGGAATAAAATGAAGTCTTTCTTTATTTAATTCTGATATTAAATCTACATAAATTTTTGCTCTAGCATCATTTTCAATAAGTTCAACAATTGATGAAGTACCATTTCCAGTAACAGTTAAATATTTTTTAAGTGTAATTGAAGTTATTCTGCCCTTTTTCTCACCTGGGATTTTATGATAAAAAATACCACATTCATTTTTATAATCTATAAACTCCTGAATTATTAAGTTTATGGAATTGTATTTTTTAATGTATTCATGAAGTTCCTTTTCTGAATTAATTTTTTTAACTAACAAACCTCTAAAACCAATATCGGGTTTAATAATTAATGGAAATTGAATAGTATGTGTTGAAATTTCTGCTAATATATCTCTAATTGTCAATCCTTTTTTTATAAAAATAGTTTCAGGACTATATTTTTTAGGTACTAATTGTTCAGTTTTATATTTAGATTCTAAACCATTTCCAGATCCTTCAATTGCTGGGTTTACAGTTGAAAAAAAACCAAAGCTTCTTGATTTTAGAGCAAGATATAAACCATAAGGAACAACAGGTACATAAAACATATAGGATGGCCAATATTCCCAAGTGATAATTTTTTTTAAATTAAATAATCCCATTAATTTTTGTTAAAAAAAGCATTTAAAATAATTCGTATTCCTAAGAAGCCTAGAATGATTGCAGTTATTGCAACTAAAACACCTAAGAATAGCCATAAATAATTTTGCTGGTGTTTTAATGCTTTAAAGCCTATGGTTATTAAAATTGGTCCTGAAATTAATAAGGGAAAGGCTGCTAATTCATATTTTAATCCACGCATTAACTCATTTCTATTAGTTCCCATTGTTTGTATATTTTTTGTGATTATTATATTTTCAAAAATACTAAAATGAAATAAATTACTTAACTTTTATTTTTTAATGATTATATTATTGAGTAATTGTGTTTTTGTTTAATAATACAATGGTCAATTTTTGTAATTTAACTAAAAAAAGCGAGAATTTAATTCTCGCTTTTAAATAGTTAAACTAAGGTTTCACCAATGCATTTAGAACTCATTTTTAAATAGCAGTAATAATACTATTTAATGTGGCACTAGGTCTCATTGCTTTTTCTGTTAAACTATCATCAAAATGATAATAACCTCCAATATTTACAGGTAATCCTTGAGCTTCATTTAATTCTTTAATAATAGTAGTCTCATTTTTTTCTAACTCAGCAGCTACTTTAGTGAATTGTTCTTTTAATTCAACGTCTTTTTTTTGAGCTGCTAATGCTTGTGCCCAATACATTGCTAAATAAAAGTGGCTCCCTCTATTGTCTAATTCATTAACTTTTCGAGAAGGAGATTTGCTGTTATCTAAAAACTTATCTGTAGCTTGATCTAACGTTTCAGCTAATATTAAAGCTTTTGGAGTATTGTAATTTACACCTAAATGTTCTAATGAAACTGCTAAAGCTAAAAATTCACCTAATGAATCCCATCTTAAATGACCTTCTTTTATAAATTGTTGAATATGTTTTGGAGCCGATCCTCCTGCACCAGTTTCAAATAAACCGCCACCGTCCATTAAAGGAACAATTGATAACATTTTTGCACTAGTTCCTAATTCTAGAATAGGGAATAAATCGGTTAAATAATCACGTAAGATATTTCCTGTCACAGAAATAGTGTCTAATCCATTTTTAGTTCTTTCTAAAGTATAAAGAGTAGCTTCTTTAGGAGGCATAATTTGAATATCTAATCCAGCAGTGTCAAAATTTGGTAGATATGTATTTACTTTTTTAATTATTTGAGCATCATGAGCTCTATTTTTATCTAACCAAAAAATAGCTGGAACATTGGTTGCTCTTGCTCTATTTACTGCAAGTTTTATCCAATCTTGAATTGGAGCATCTTTTACTTGAACCATTCTCCAAATATCACCTTCTTCAACAACACTTTCTAATAAAATTTTTCCAGATGTATCTATAATCTGCACTGTTCCATTTTCTTTTATTTCAAAAGTTTTATCATGAGAGCCGTATTCTTCCGCTTTTTGAGCCATTAAACCAACATTAGGAACCGTTCCCATAGTTTTAGGGTCAAATGCACCGTGTTCCTTGCAAAATGATATTGTTGCATCATATAGGCTTGCATACGTACTATCTGGAATGATTACTTTAGTATCTTGTAATTTACCATCAACATTCCACATTTGTCCAGATGTACGAATCATAGCTGGCATTGAAGCGTCAATAATTATATCACTTGGTACATGAAGATTTGTAATGCCTTTGTCTGAATCTACCATTGCAATGGCAGGAGCATTTTTTAAAGAAGTTTTTATATCGCTTTCAATTTCTTCTTTTTGGGCTTTAGGTAAATTTTGTATTTTACTAACTAAATCTCCAAAACCATTATTCACATCAACACCAAGCTTTTTTATAATTGCGCTATGTTTTTCGAAAACGTCTTTAAAAAAGGAAGTAACTGCGTGACCAAAAATAATTGGATCAGAAATTTTCATCATAGTTGCCTTCATATGTAATGAAAACAATACATTTTTCTCTTTAGCATCTTTTATTTGTTCTTCAAGGAAAGCTACTAAAGCTTTTTTGCTCATAAAAGTAGCATCAATAATTTCACCTGCTTTTAAAGTAGTTTTTTCTTTTAAAATTGTTTTTGTTCCATTATGATTTACAAATTGAATTTTAACATCACCAGGTTTTGAAACAGTTAAAGATTGCTCATTAGAGAAAAAATCACCACTTTTCATCGTGGAAACGTGCGTTTTTGAGTTTGCAGACCAAGCACCCATAGAATGTGGATTCTTTTTTGCGTAATTCTTAACTGCTTTAGGTGCTCTACGATCTGAGTTTCCTTCACGTAAAACAGGATTTACAGCTGACCCTTTTACAGTATTGTATTTTTTTTGTATTTCTTTTTCTTCAGCAGTTTTGGGGTCTTCTAGATAATTAGGAATTGCATATCCATGTAATTGTAATTCTTTGATAGCTTCAATTAATTGAGGAACAGAGGCAGAAATATTTGGTAATTTAATAATATTCGCTTCAGGTGTTTTAGCCAATTCACCAAGTTCCAACAACGCATCTGATACTTTTTGTTCAGAGGTTAAATATTCTGGGAATAAAGCTAAAATTCTCCCTGCTAGAGAAATATCTTTAGTTGTTACATTAATACCTGAAGATTTTGTAAATGCCTCAATAATTGGTAATAATGAGTACGTAGCTAAAGCTGGAGCTTCATCTGTTTTTGTATAAATAATTTTAGGTAATTTACTCATAATTTTAAGTGTATTTTTAATACTATATTCATCAATAATGTTAGTAATTGTAGTATTGCTAATTAATTTATTTTAAGCAGTACAAATATACTAAATATTGGTGGAAAAATTGATTACGAAAACGTTATAAATATGAGGTGTGTTTTGCTATTAATTTAAAAATAAAGATGAAATTTTATTGGACTAATAATGGGCGAAAATAACAAAAGCCATGATAATGATTTCTCATTATCATGGCTTTTTGCTGAAACAGATTTTTTTAATAAGTCTTCAGTTAATTTTGTTTTATTGCTTTTGCTATTCTAATTAAAGATCACCCACAATTAACAATTTTGCTGTAACTTGTTGTTTTCTTACAAACCCAACTTCTTACTAAATAGTCGTTTCATTTAAAATAAAACTTAAAACTTTGTTGTAACTTAAAAAAATTACTTGCTTTAACGTATTACTTTAAATTTTTGCTTTTAAAACTATGTTTCCATTTATTCATGCTAAACACCTGGGCACATTACTATTTAAAGTGTAGTTTTAAAAACGATGTTCAAGAACATTTAGAACTTCACATTAAGAATTTAAGTTTAACTTCAAATTTGCATTCTTCAGTTTTACTATAATATCTCTTTGTTAATTCTTTTGTAAATTAAAGATAGAAAAATCTATTTTCCAAATTTATAACTATTTTGTTTTTAACAAGATATAAACGTAGCTTATTAACATTTGTTCATAATAAAAAAACCCATTTTGAATTTCAAAATGGGTTTTAATAATTTTATTTGAGAATAATTATCTTCTTTTCTCGGTAATTCTAGCTTTTTTACCAGTTAAACCTCTAAAGTAGAAAATACGTGCTCTACGAACTTTACCATGTTTGTTCACTTCAATTTTTTGAATTGCAGGTAAATTTACAGGGAAAATACGTTCTACACCAACTGTTCCAGACATCTTTCTGATTGTAAAAGTTTCAGAAGCTCCACTTCCTCTTCTTTGAATTACAGTACCTCTAAAGTGTTGTGTACGTGTTTTTTCACCTTCTCTAATTTCGTAATAAACTGTAATAGTATCTCCTGCTTGAAATTGAGGAAATTCTTTTTTCGTTACAAATTCGTCTTGTATATACTTTACTAAATTTTCCATTTTTAACTTTTAATGGTTTTACCAATAATCAACATTCACGATTTTCGTCAGAGGTTAATTTTGAGAATGCAAATTTAGTAAAAAATATTAGTCTTCCAACAAGTCGGGTCTAATTTTTTTTGTTCTCTCAAAAGCTTGTTCGGTTCGCCATTCTTCAATTTTCGGAAAATTGCCTGATAAAAGTATTTCAGGAGCTTTAAGCCCTTTGTATTCAGAGGGTCTTGTATAAACTGGAGGTGAAAGTAAATTGTCTTGAAAAGAATCAGTTAAAGCAGAAGTTTCATCACCTAAAACACCTGGAATTAATCGTATTATAGTATCGCATAAAACCGCTGCAGCCAATTCTCCGCCACTTAAAACATAATCGCCTATTGATATTTCTTTAGTGATGAATAACTCTCTAACTCGTTGATCTACACCTTTATAATGACCGCAAAGAATAATCATGTTTTCATTTAAAGATAGTGTATTTGCAGTTCGTTGGTTTAAAGTTAGCGCATCTGGAGTCATATAAATTATTTCATCATATGTTCTTTCGGCTTTCAATTTTGAAATGCATTTATCAATTGGTTCAATCATTAAAACCATTCCTGCACCGCCACCAAATTGATAATCATCAATTTTTCCGTAATCATTTAAAGCATATTCTCTTAAGTCATGAAAATAAACTTCAACTAAATTTTTGTCAATAGCGCGTTTAATTATTGAAAACTCAAACGGACTTTTAATTAATTCTGGTGAAACGGTTATAATATCAATTCGCATTTGGCAAAGATAATAATGAATAATTAATAATGAATATTTGAAGTAAGTTTATATGAGTGTAGCTTTTATCATTCTGTCAACTTCATATAAATCTTTTTTTATTTCAATATTTCTAAAGCCTTTTGATTTTAATGAATTTACTGTTTCGGGGCCTAAATATTGATTGATTTCAAAATATAAACTACCATTTTTTGTTAGATACATTTTAGATAATTCTGAGATTTTATCGTAAAACAATAGTGGATTTTTATCTTTCACAAATAATGCAATAGCCGGTTCATTGTTTAAAACATTTTTTTGCATTTGTTTTTTTTCCAATTCACGAACATAAGGTGGATTAGAAACAATTATGTCAAATTTTTGTGGTAATTTGGTTAAGGTTAAAATATCTGCTTCCATAAAATTCACAGTTACGTTATTTTCTTTCGCATTTAATTTAGCTGTTCTTATGGCTTCTGAAGAAATATCTAAGGCGAAAACTTCAGCATTTGGTATGTTTTTAGCCAACGAGATAGCAATACAACCACTTCCGGTACCAATATCTAAAATCTTTATGTTCTCAGAATTATTAAAATCTTTCAAAATCCAATCTACTAACTCTTCAGTTTCTGGTCTAGGAATTAATACGTTATTATTCACTTTAAATTTTAGTCCATAAAATTCGGTTTCACCTATAATATATTGGATTGGAATTTGGCTTTTTAATTTGATAAGTGCTTTTTGAAAGAAATCTAAATCAGAAATATTGAATTTTAATGAAGGTTGAAGCGCTAGTTTAATACGAGATAAATTCAATTTATATTGTATTAAAATATTAAAAAAGGATTGAATTTCGGTTTTAGGATATAATTTTGAAAGTTCTGAGAAAAACTGTTTTTTAAATTCTAACATATTTATTAAAAATCTTTTAACATCCATAAATTACAAGAATAATGGCCAGTGTCACCCATTGGGTTGTCCAAATCTTTAAAACCAACTTTTCTATACAGTTTTCTTGCATCTTCCATATAGGGTAAGGTTTCTAAATAACATTGTTCAAAACCAAATTCTTTGGCTTTTTGTAAGCATATTTCCATCATTTTACTACCAAATCCTACTCCTCTAGCTTCAGGTAAAAAATACATTTTTTGGAGTTCACACACATTTCCGTCATAATTATCTAGTTGTTTAATTCCTGCACCACCAAAAATCTCACCATCCTTTTCAATGATAAAATAAATTGCTTTTTCAACTTGATACGCTTCATATAAAGTATCTAAAATTTTATCAGCATAAGCAGTCCCAACTTTAGGAACTCCAAATTCTATTAACACATCACGAATAGCTTTTGCTATTTTCGGATTGTCTGCAACTTGAATTTCTCTGATTCTAAAGTTGTTATGAGTCATTTTAAAATGTTATTTTTACGATGTGAATATACACGAAAAATATATAAAACGATGCATTGATTTGGCTAAAAATGGTTTGGGTGAAACCTATCCAAATCCTATGGTTGGAAGCGTTATTGTTTTAAATGATGTTATTATTGGTGAAGGTTGGCATAGAAAAGCAGGAGAGCCTCATGCTGAGGTAAATGCAATAAATTCAGTTGAAGATACATCGTTATTAAAAAAAGCTACAATTTACGTATGCTTAGAGCCTTGTTCACATTTTGGAAAAACACCACCTTGTGCAAATTTAATTGTTGCTAATGGAATAAAAAATGTTGTTATTGGAATTATAGACTCTAATAGTAAAGTTAGTGGAGCAGGAGTGAAGTATTTAAAAGACAACGGCTGTAATGTAATTGTTGGAATATTAGAAGAAGAATGTAAAGAGTTAAATAAGCGTTTTTTTACATTTCATACAAAAAAAAGACCTTATATAATTTTAAAGTGGGCTGAAACTGCTGATGGCTTTATTGATAAATTACGTGATAAAACTTCTGAAAACTCACCAAACTGGATTTCAAACACTTATTCGCAACAACTAGTACATAAAATGAGAGCTGAAGAGCAGGCAATTTTGGTAGGAACAACTACCTCTTTAAATGACAATCCCAGTTTAACAACTAGAAGTTGGAGCGGAAATAATCCAATTAGAATAGTTTTAGATAGCACTTTAAAAATACCAAGCAATTATAATTTGTTTGACGGAAATGTTAAAACTATAGTTTTAACTGAAAACTCTTCAAATGTAAGTTTTCAAGATAATGTGATTTTTAAAGAAATAGATTTTAATATGAATGTGCCAAAACAAATTTGTGAAGTTTTATATAAACATGAAATTCAATCCGTAATTATTGAAGGTGGCAAGCAAACCTTACAAACATTTATTAATGAAAATTTGTGGGATGAAGCTAATGTTTTTGTTGGAGATGTTTTATTTGGAGAAGGATTAAAAGCTCCTCAATTAAAAGAAGTTGTTACTAAAATTGAGAAAATTTCTATGGATACTTTAAATATATATATTAATAATTTCAAAGATTAAACTTATTTCTGAAAAAGACACATATAAAACAATAGAAGTATCAAATGGCGATGCGCTTTTTAAAGATAAAGGCAGTAAGTTTATTGGTTATGTTTTTCCAATTACATCTGAAGAAGAAGTTAAAATTCATATTGATGAATTAAAGAAAAAACACCACGCTGCAAGACATTGGTGTTATGCTTGGCAATTAGGAGTGGAAGATATTAGATATAGAGCTAATGATGATGGAGAGCCTAATAATTCAGCAGGACAGCCTATTTATGGTCAAATTTTATCAAAAGAAATCACAAATGTTTTAGTGGTTGTTGTACGTTATTTTGGAGGTACTAAATTAGGTGTTGGAGGTCTTATAAGTGCTTATAAAACAACTGCAAAATTAATTCTAGATGAATCCATTATTATTAAAAAAACAATTGATATTTATTTTCAGTTAGTTTTTGATTATAAAGACATGAATAAAGTAATGCGAATTGTAAAAGAAAATAATATTGAGATTAAAAATCAAATTATGAATTTAAATTGTGAGTATTTAATTTCAGTTCGTAAAAAAAATGCATTTAAAGTCGAGAAATTATTTACAGATTTACGATGTTTAAAAATTAAAGAGGTTAAGCAGTAACTTCATCTAGCTTTTTTAGTAGATATTCAGGTGCTCTGGTAGGTTTTTTTGTGATGGAATTTATAATGGCCAAGGTTACATTGGCAGTTGTTAATAATTCCTTGCTTTCATTGTGAATTTCAAACTCAAATTTTATTTTAACTAAAGGTTTATTTACTAAGGTTGTTTTAAGTGTTAAAAGATCGTCGTATTTAGCTGGTTTAATGTAATTTATATTTAGACTAATTACAGGTAACATAATACCAGTTTCTTCCATTTTTTTATAAGAGATACCCAATTTTCGAAGCCATTCAACTCGCCCCATTTCTAAGTATTGCGCATAATTTCCGTGATATGCAAAACTCATTTGATCGGTTTCACCGTATCGAACTCTAAACTCAATTTTATCAGAAATCATTTGTTTGTTATAATATTGTTATGTTACGTAAAATAAAGTTAATAATCAACTACATTTTATTTTTTTATACTAAAATTTATTCACATTTTTGTAAAGCCTAAAATTACTTGTTGGGGTAACTTTTTAGTCGGCTAATTTAACTTAAAAATATTTTAATAACAAAAATGACAACTACTGCATCATCAGTTTGGGGAGAATGTTTATCTTTTATAGAGGATAACATTAAACCTCAAGCATATAAAACTTGGTTTGAGCCCATTAAGCCAATAAAATTATCTGGTGAGGCACTTACAATTCAAGTTCCAAGTAAATTTTTTTATGAATGGCTAGAAGAGCATTATATTAAGTTATTAAGAGTTGCCTTGGTTAAACAGTTGGGTGAAGACGCTAAATTGATTTATGATGTAAGAATGGAAAATAATTACAGTAGTAGTAAACCTCATACTGTAAAAATTCCTAGTTCAAATAGAAATCCATTAAATTCTCAAGGAGTAACAGTTCCTTTAGATTTTAATAAACGCGAATTAAGAAATCCTTTTATTATCCCTGGAATTCAAAAAGTTAAAATTGAATCACAGTTAAATCCAAATTATAATTTCGATAGTTTTATTGAAGGTGATTCTAATAGGTTGGCTCGTTCTGCTGGGATGGCTGTTGCTAATAAACCAGGAGGTACATCCTTTAATCCATTATTAATTTATGGTGGAGTTGGTTTAGGAAAAACGCATTTAGCACATGCTATTGGAGTTCAAATTAAAGATAAATACCCGGATAAAACGGTTTTATATATTTCATCAGAAAAATTCACACAACAATTTATTGATTCTGTAAAAGGGAATACTAGAAATGATTTTATTCATTTTTATCAAATGGTTGATGTATTATTAATTGATGATGTTCAATTTTTATCAGGAAAAACAGGAACTCAAGATGTTTTCTTCCATATTTTTAATCATTTGCATCAAAATGGGAAGCAAGTTATATTAACTTCTGACAAAGCTCCAGTTGATATGCAAGATATTGAGCAACGCTTACTATCTAGATTTAAGTGGGGATTGTCTGCTGAACTTCAAGTACCTGATTATGAGACAAGAGTTTTAATATTGCAAAATAAATTGTATAGAGATGGCGTTGAAATGCCAGAAGAGATTTTAGAGTATATAGCAAAACATATAAAATCAAATGTTAGAGAATTGGAAGGTGTATTAATTTCTATGATTGCACAAGCGTCATTTAATAGAAAAGAATTTACCCTTTCTTTAACAAAACAAATTGTAGATAAATTTGTTAAAAATACGAAGCGTGAAGTTTCTATAGATTATATTCAAAAAATAGTATCTAACTATTTTGAATTAGATGTAGCAACTTTACAATCAAAAACTAGAAAAAGACATATTGTTCAGGCGCGTCAATTAGCCATGTATTTTGCAAAAAGAATGACAAAAGCCTCCTTAGCTAGTATTGGTTCTCAAATTGGAAAAAGAGATCACGCAACGGTACTTCATGCTTGTAAAACTGTTGATAACTTAACGGAAACAGATAAGCAATTTAGAAAATATGTTGACGATATAACTAAAAAACTTACTTTTTAATTTATAATAATGACCAAAATTTTAATGGTTTGCCTCGGTAATATATGCCGTTCTCCATTGGCTGAAGGTATTTTAAAATCTAAAGTTTTTGGTTTTAAAACTATAATAGATTCTGCAGGAACTGCAGGTTATCATTCAGGTGAAAAACCAGATATACGTTCTATAAATATCGCAAAAAAGAATAATATAGATATTACAGATCAATCATCAAGAAAATTTGTAATTGAAGATTTTGATAAATTTGATTTAATTTATGCTATGGATAATTCAAATTATGATACTATTATAACGTTAGCAAGGAATGAAATGGATAAATCGAAGGTGAAACTTATTTTAAATGAAGTTTTTCCAGGCGAAAACTTAGATGTGCCGGATCCGTATAGTGGTGGTAGTTTTGGATTCAAAAATGTTTATAAAATGCTTGATGAAGCCTGTGAAATTATAGCTAAAAAAATAAATAAAAATGGATAATCAAATAGGGAAATTGTATTTAATTCCAACCACCTTGGGTGATACTGAACCTTTAGAGGTACTTCCTTTGTCAGTAAAAAAAATTATTGAAGAATTAGATTGTTTTATTGTAGAAAATGAAAAAACTGCACGAAGATTTATCAAGCAAATTACACCTAGAAAAGCACAACCGTCTTTAACAATTTTAAAATTAGATAAATATGCAGATCAACTTGAGGTTAGATCTTATTTAGATGTTTGTTCTTCTGGAGTTTCAGTAGGATTACTTTCTGAAGCGGGTGTTCCTGCAATTGCTGATCCTGGTGCAGAAATTGTTAAATTAGCTCATGAAAAAGGCATTAGAGTAATTCCTTTAGTAGGTCCTTCATCTATTATATTAGCAATGATGGCTTCAGGTTTTAATGGTCAAAATTTTGCATTTAATGGATATTTACCCATTGAGAATTCTGAAAGAAAAGCTGCAATTAAAAATTTAGAAAGATTATCTAAAGATAAAAATCAATCTCAAATATTTATAGAGACACCTTATAGAAACAATAAAATGCTCTCAGATTTAAAAAGTACATTAACACCAACGGCAAAGCTATGTGTAGCTTGTGATATTACTTTACAGTCTGAATATATTAGAACGTTTGAGGCTAAGGATTGGAAAAATGAAAATCCAGATTTACATAAAAGACCAACCATATTTATAATTCATAAAGAATAAAAAAGGTTTAAATATTTTATTTAAACCTTTTAATTGAAATAGTAATTAGCTTACTTTATTTTTCAATATAATCTTCAATAGGGTTACAAGAACATATTAAATTTCTATCACCATAAGCGTCATCAACTCTTCTAACTGAAGGCCAAAATTTATTTTCTTTTATGTAAGGCAAAGGAAATGCAGCTTGTTGGCGAGTATATGGATAATTCCATTCATTAGCAGTTAACATTTCTTCTGTATGAGGCGCATTTTTTAGTGCAGAATTGGTATCTCCACTTTCCATAGTGTCTATTTCTCCTTTTATGCTAATTAGAGCATCACAAAAACGGTCTAATTCAATTTTGTCTTCACTTTCAGTAGGTTCAATCATTAATGTTCCAGCTACTGGAAATGAAACAGTTGGTGCATGATACCCATAATCCATTAATCGTTTTGCAACATCAGTAACTTCAACTCCTTTAGCTTTAAATTCTCTAAAATCAACAATCATCTCATGCGCAGCAAAACCATTTTCACCAGCATAGAGAATTTTATAATGCTTTTCTAAACGGGCTTTTATATAATTAGCATTTAATATAGCGTTAATTGTAGCTAACTTTAATCCATTAGTACCTAGCATTTTAATGTAACCATATGAAATTAATAACACTAAAGCCGATCCCCAAGGAGCTGATGAAACAGCTGTAATCGGTGTTTCTCCTCCAGTTGGAATTATAGGATTTGATGGTAAAAAAGGAGCTAAATGTTTTGCTACACAAATTGGACCAACTCCAGGACCTCCACCACCATGCGGAATTGCAAAAGTTTTATGTAAATTTAAATGGCAAACATCTGCACCAATAGTGGCTGGATTTGTTAAACCTACTTGAGCATTCATATTGGCACCATCCATATAAACTTGTCCACCGCGTTCATGAATTATCTTAGTAATTTCTTTAATAGTACTTTCAAAAACACCGTGTGTTGAAGGATAAGTTACCATTAAAGCAGCTAAATTATCTTTGTATAATTCTGCTTTTTCACGTAAGTCATTAAGGTCAATATTTCCTTTTTCAGTAGATTTTGTAACAATTACTTTCATTCCAGCCATCACTGCTGAAGCGGGATTTGTACCGTGAGCTGAAGAAGGTATTAAACAAATGTTTTTATGACCGTTACCTTGAGATTTATGATATTCTTTAATTACTAGTAATCCTGCATATTCCCCAGATGCTCCTGAATTTGGTTGTAATGATGTTGCATAAAAACCTGTAATTTCATTTAGTGAACTTTCTAAATCTTTAAAAACTTCTTGGTAGCCTTGTGCTTGGTCAATAGGAACAAAAGGATGCATATTTCCCCAATTAGACCAACTTAAAGGAAGCATTTCAGTTGCAGCATTTAACTTCATAGTGCAAGAACCTAAAGAAATCATTGAATGATTTAATGATAAATCTTTTCGTTCTAGTTTTTTGATATAACGCATCATTTCTGTTTCTGAATGGTAATTTTCAAAAACTTTATTCGTCATAAAGGTTGATGTACGTTTTAAATTTTTAGTTATTTTATTTTCTTCTAATGAAGATAGTGTAATAGTTTCTATACCTTCTGCTTCAGCTAAAATTGAAAGAATTTCATTTACATCTTTTAAATTAGAAGTTTCGTTTATAGAAATATTTATTAAATTTTTAGAAGGATAGAAAAAATTAACTCCGTTGCTTTCAGCAATTTCTTTAACTTTAATAGCATTTGAAACTTCAATAGTTAAAGTATCAAAAAAGGTATTATTTAATTGTTCTAAATTCAACTTATTTAATCCTTTGTTTAAAGTAGCTGTTAAATTTTGAATTTTATTTGCAATGTAAATTAACCCTTTTGAGCCATGATATACGCCATACATTCCAGCCATTACAGCTAATAAAACTTGTGCAGTACAAATATTTGAAGTAGCTTTTTCGCGTTTAATATGTTGCTCACGAGTTTGTAATGCCATACGTAAAGCACGGTTTCCATCTTTATCTTGCGTAACACCAATTATTCTTCCTGGAAGTGAGCGTTTGTATTCTTCTTTTGTCGCAAAATAACCAGCGTGCGGACCACCATAACCCATTGGAATACCAAAACGTTGTGTAGTTCCAACAACAACATCAGCGCCCCATTCTCCCGGAGGTGTTAAAATTGCTAAACTTAATAAATCAGCAGCAACAGCAATTTTAGATTCAACAGTTTTCGCTTTTTTAACAAATACCGAATAATCATAAACTTGTCCATTTTTAGCAGGATATTGAATTAAAGCACCATAAACTTTTTCTGAAAACAAAAAAGTTTCATGATTTCCAAAGATTAGTTCAATTCCTAGAGGAATAGCGCGTGTTTTTAAAACATCAATGGTTTGTGGTAAAACCTCTTCCGATACAAAAAACTGTGATGCATTTGTCTTTTTTTGATTTTTTGTTCTTGAGTTGAACAGCATAATCATTGCTTCAGCAGCTGCAGTTCCTTCATCTAATAATGATGCATTAGATAATTCCATTCCAGTAAGTTCACTTACCATTGTTTGGTAATTTAATAACGCCTCTAAACGACCTTGGGCAATTTCAGCTTGATAGGGTGTGTAAGCGGTATACCATCCCGGATTTTCTAGTATATTACGTTGAATTACACCTGGAACTATTGTTGGATGATATCCTAACCCAATATAATTTTTGTATAATTTATTTTTGTTTGCAAACTCTTGAATATGTGACATATATTCAAACTCACTCAATGCTTTTGGTAAATCTAAATTATTTTTTAATCTGATGTCTGAAGGAATGGTCTTATTTATAAGTTCATCTACTGAAGAAACTCCAATGGCTTCTACCATTTCATTAACTTCATTTTTACTAGGGCCTATGTGTCTTAAAACGAATGAATCTGTTCTCATTTATGTATTTAGTATAAAAAATATTAACGTCCACAAAATTACTTATAATTCGGTAATTATATTGCTAATTTTATTACTGAATTATAATATTTTGTTAACCAAAAATTGAGGATATTAACAAATATGTACATTTGTAAAATGAATTTTTTTAAAAAAATACTGGATTTTTATGTTTTTAGCAATATACACGTTGCTTTAGCAGGTTTTAGTTTAACTAAAATCACATTGCTTAAATTTGGAATTGTAGATAATTTAACACCTGTTTTTGTTGCGCTTTCCATTATAATCTCTTATAATTTTATTCGATTTTTAGAAATAAAAGAGAATAGTCTTAATTGGTTTAAAAATTGGTTTTTTGAGCATAAAAAAACATTAGGGTTACTTTCATTGTTATCAATTATTTTATTGATATATATTACTTTTTTCAGCAAATTTAATTTGAAAGCAATTTTAATACTTCTTCCCTTCGCTTTTATGACATTTTTTTATGTAGTTCCTCTTTTAAAAATTGGAAAAATTGAAGTTTCATTTAGGAATTTCCCTTCCGTAAAAATAGTAAGTATTGCAATTGCTTGGGCGGGAATTACAGTATTATTTCCTTTGTATGAAGCTAATTATGAATTTACTTCAAACGTTTATATTGAGTTTTTGCAACGTTTTTTTATTTTAGTAGCAATTACGCTTCCTTTTGATATTAGAGATGTATATTTTGATCCGAAATTATTAAAAACATTACCTCAAATGTTTGGTGTAACTAATTCAAAAATAATTGGTTATGTTTTATTGTTGCTATTTGTTTCTTTAGAGTTTTTTAAAAAAAATTATGAGTTAGTTGATATCTATTTATTAATTGGTATTTCACTAGTTGCAGCACTTTTTTTAGGTTTTTCTTCACCTAAAAGAACACGTTATTATACTAGTTTTTGGGTGGAAGCTATTCCAATATTGTGGTTTATATTATTTGTACTATTTTTAAAAAAATAAAAATGAAAGAATGGACATTAAATACAAGAAATATTTTGAAATAAATAAGGATACTTGGGATAAAAAAGTGAGTATCCATGCAACATCTGAATTTTATGATGTAGCGGGTTTTTTAAAAGGAAAAACTTCATTAAATAAATATGAGTTAGAAGAAGTGGGTGATGTTAAAGGAAAATCATTACTACATTTACAATGTCATTTCGGAGAAGATACTTTAAGTTTTAGTAGGTTAGGAGCTAAATGTACAGGTATTGATTTATCTTCAGAAGGTATAAAAAAAGCAAAATTATTAAATGATGAATTAGGATTGGATGCTACTTTTATTGAAAGTAATTTATATGATGTACCTCAAAATGTGGATGGAAAATTTGATATTGTATTTGCCTCTTATGGTGTTATTGGTTGGTTACCCGATTTAAAAACTTGGGGTGAAATTATTTCGAGTAAACTTAAAAGAGGAGGTGTTTTTTATTTGATAGAATTTCATCCAATAGTTTGGATGTTCGATTTTTTACAAACACCACCAAAATTGACATATCCATATTTGCAAAAAGAAGTAATTTATGAAGAATACAAAGGAACGTATACAAATAAGGATGCTAATATTATAAGTAAAGAATATGGTTGGAATCATGGTTTAGGAGAAGTTGTTTCTGCATTAACTGAAGCGGGTTTACAAATTGAATTTTTGCACGAGTTTCAAAAATCACCTTACAATAGTTTTCCTGAAATGGAAGAAACAGAAGATGGAATGTATGTGTTAAAAGAAAATCAAAGAATGTTTCCTTTATTATATTCAATTAGAGCTACTAAAAAATAAAAAAGCTTCCAATTTGGAAGCTTTTTTTATATGATTTAAAGTATGATTACTTTAATAATTTATCAATTTTTTCTTTTTCTTCTTCAGCTAAAGCGCCATCTACTAAAATTCTACCACTGTGTTCATCGGTAATAATTTTTTTACGACTTGCAATTTCAACTTGTCTTTGAGGTGGAATTGTAAAAAATGAACCTCCAGAAGCGCCTCTATCAATAGAAACAACAGCCAAACCATTTTTTACAGAAGATCTAATTCTGGTATAAGCTTTTATCAAATGGTCATCAATTAATTCACTATATTCTTTAGACATTTTAAGTAATAAAGCTTCTTCCTTAATTGTGTCACCCATAATATCGCTTAATTCATCTGACTTATGTTTTAGTAAATCATCTTGTCTCGCAATGTTATCTTTAGTTGTGGCAATAACTTCGTTTTTTTGCTCAATTTTAGCTTTATATTCTTTAATTCTTTTTTCAGCCAACTCAATTTCAAGTTCCTGATATTCAGTTTCTTTGCTTATAGAATTGAATTCTCTGTTATTACGAACATTTTTTTGTTGTTCTGCATATTTTTTTAATAATACTTTTGCATCTTCAATTATCAATTTTTTTGCAGTAATTTCACCTTTTAAGTTAGTTACGTCTTCACCTAAGTTAGAAAGCCTTTTGTTTAAACCTACAATTTCATCTTCTAAATCTTCAACTTCTAAAGGCAGTTCACCTCTTACATTTTTAATTTCATCAGCTCTTGAATCAATTAATTGTAAGTCGTAAAGAGCTCTTAATTTTTCTTCAACAGTAACTTCTTTGCTTTTAGCCATATTATAAGTAATAAATTGGGTTTGTGTTTTTATTTGACAAAATGATGGCAAAATTAAGGAATTTTTTTGTAAGTATATCAACTAAAAGTTTTTTTGTGAATTGTTCACTTTCATAATGTCCTATATCTGCGATTACAAGTTTGTCTTCAGCTTTGTAAAATTCGTGATATTTAATGTCAGAAGTCACATAAATATCAGCTTTAGCACTTATTGCATTCAGAATTGCAAAACTTCCGGAACCTCCTAAAATAGCCACTTTTTTAATTGGTTTTCCAATTAACTTGGAATGCCTAATCCCTTTAGCATTCATAGTTTTTTTTAAGAAATTTAAAAAATCTAATTCACTTTTCTCTTCTTCTAATTCACCTATCATTCCAAGGCCAATTTCTTGGTGTAAATTATCTAAAGGAACAATATCATACGCAACTTCTTCATATGGATGTGAATTAAACAGCGCAGTAAGAATATTTTTCTCTTTATGTTTTTCAAAAATAACACTTATGCAGGTTTCATTTTCTGTATGTAATTTTCCTTTTTCTCCTATAGCCGGATTTGAATTTTCATTACCTTTATAAGTGCCATAACCTTCCGTATTATAGCTGCAATTATCATAGTTTCCAATACTCCCAGCGCCAGCTTTAAAAAGCGCTATTCTAACTTCTTCTGCATTGATATTTGGAACATATGTTGTTAGTTTTTTTATCGTATTTTTTTGAGGAATTAATATTTTTTTATTTTGCAAACCAAGTATTTCACAAATTTTAGCATTCACTCCTTGAAAAGAATTGTCTAAAGCAGTATGCATTGAATAAATGGCAATGTCGTTTTTTATGGCTTTTAATACAACACGTTCAACATAGTTGCTACCATTTAGTTTTTTTAAGCCTGAAAATATAATTGGATGAAAACTTACAATTAAATTACAATGCTTTTCAATGGCTTCATCAACAACATTTTCCAATGTATCAAGTGTTATTAAAACACCAGTAACCTCAGTATTGTAGTTGCCAACGAGTAAGCCAACATTGTCAAAATTTTCAGCATAATTTAAAGGTGCAATTTCTTCAATACAAGTTGTAATGTCTTTAATTTTCATAGTTAAGAATGAATTGTGCTAACAAAGATAAATTTTACATAAGAAAGTTAACCTATTTAAGCCAAAATTTTTAATTTGTTTTGTATTTTCGCTTTAGTGAGTATATTAAGAAAAATATTATATCCGTTTTCATTACTGTATGGAATAATTACAAGTTTCCGTAATTTTTTATACAATAAACACCTAATAAAATCAACTCAATTTAATACTCCTACTATTGTAGTAGGAAATTTAAGTGTTGGCGGAACCGGAAAAACACCTCAAATAGAATACTTAATTAGGCTATTGCAAAACGACTATAAAATAGCAGTTTTAAGTAGAGGTTATAAAAGAAAAAGTAATGGTTTTATTATTGCAAATGAAAATGTAACTGCTGAAATTATTGGTGATGAACCTTTTCAATTTTATTTAAAATTCCCAAATATTATTGTATGTGTTGATGCTGACAGAGTATACGGAATTCAACAATTAGAGGCCTTAGAAAACCCACCTGACATTATTTTGTTAGATGATGCATTTCAGCATAGAAAAGTGAATGCGGGCTTCAATATATTGTTAACTTCTTACCAAAACTTATATGTTGATGATTGTATGTTACCAGTTGGAAATTTGCGAGAATATAAATCAGGAGCAGCAAGAGCACAGATAATAATTGTGACAAAATGCCCAAATAATATTTCAGAAGTTGAACAGTTAGAAATTTCTAAAAAATTAAATTTAGCCGAAAAACAATCAATATTTTTTACTGCAATTGAATATGATACTAAATTAAAAGGAGCTTCAAACTTAAATTTAAGTGAGCTACAAAAAACAGAAATACTTTTAATTACAGGGATTGCAAACCCAACACCTTTAACGGAGTATTTAACAAGTCAAAAAATTAAGTTTAAGCATTTACAATATCCAGATCATTACCATTTTAAAGAGCAAGATATTGCTGAAATAAATTCAGAATTTCAGTCATTGAAGTTAAATAATAAAATAGTTTTAACAACAGAGAAAGATTATGTTCGTATCTTTGCAGACTTGCAGAATTTACAATATATATCAATAAAAACAAAATTTGTAAAGAACAAGACAAGTTTTGATAAATTAATTAAGAAATATGTGGAATAAAGTTCAAGATACAGTTAAATTCCTTAGAGAAAAGGGAATTACAAAACCAGATTATGGTATTATTTTAGGAACAGGTTTAGGGAATTTGGTAGAGAAAATTGATATTGAAATTACGATTTCTTATGGAGAAATACCAAACTTTCCAGTTTCAACAGTTGCTGGTCATTCGGGAGAATTAATTTTTGGTACTATTGGAACTAAAAAAGTGATTGCAATGCGAGGACGATTTCATTATTATGAAGGTTGGACAATGGAGCAAACAGTTTTTCCAGTACGTGTAATGAAATATTTAGGTGTAGAAAATTTAATTGTTTCCAACGCTTCAGGAGGTGTAAATTCAGCTTTTAAAGTGGGTGATATTATGTTAATTACAGATCATATTAATTTTATTCCAGAACATCCTTTACGTGGTAAAAACGAAGACCGTTTTGGTCCAAGATTTGTTGATATGCACGAGCCTTATAGTAAAAAAATGATTGCTAAAATGGAGCAAATAGCCAAAAAAATGAACGTACCACTTCAAAAAGGTGTTTATTTAGCATTACAAGGTCCTACTTTTGAAACGCCTGCAGAATATAGAATGGTAAAATTAGTTGGTGCTGATGCTGTTGGAATGTCAACAGTGCCTGAAGTAATTGTAGCTAAACATATGGGGATGACTTGTTTCGGAATTTCTGTAATTACTGATTTAGGTGTGGAAGGAATGGCAGAAGAAGTTTCACATGAAGAAGTACAAAAAGTAGCTAAAATTGCTGAAAAAATTGTAGGTAAATTAGTTGAAGAGTTTGTGAAATCTTAAATTTAATTTTCAAATATTATATCATAAAAAAACCGCTATTAGCGGTTTTTTTATGATATAATATAAATTTTTAGAATTTATTAAAATATAAATTTTTTACAATACCATCTGCAAGCCCAATTTTTGGTACATAAATTTTAGTTGCACCACTCCATTCCATTGCAGCTATATAAATTTTGGATGCAGGTATAATTACATCAGCTCTATCAGGGTTTAAATCTAGCTTTCTAATTCTATCTTCATAGCTCATTTTACTTAAAAAATCCAAGTAATTTTTCATATATAGTAAAGTTAGAGGTGTCCCCATTGGTTTTCCAGAGAGTTTAAATATTTTATTGATATTTCCTCCTGAGCCAATTACAGCTATATTTTTCAGACCTTTTGTATTTTCTTTAATCCAAACTTCTATATTTCGCCAAATTCTTTTAAATTCTTTTTTGTCATCTAATAAACGAACTGTACCTATTTTAAAAGATTTTGAAGTTATAATTTTACTTTTTGAAAAAATGGTAATTTCTGTACTACCACCACCAACATCTACATATAAATAGGTTTTCTGAACTTCAATAATATGACTTAAATCTGTTGAAAATATTATTTTAGCTTCTTTTTTACCATCTATAATATCTATTTTTACAGAAGTTTTTTCAAAAATTTCATTTACTACTTCAATACCATTTTTAGCTTCGCGCATTGCGGAAGTTGCACAAGCTTTATATTTTTGAACGCCATGAACTTCCATTAATAACTTGAAAGCTTCCATAGCTTTAATCATTCTATTTTTATTTTCTTCAGAAATGATTCCGTTAATAAAGGTGTCTGTACCTAAACGGATTGGGACACGAACTAGTGCAGATTTTTTAAAACTTGGATTAGTTCCAGAGTCTTCAGTAATTACATTGGCTACCAATAAACGTACGGCATTTGAGCCTATATCAATTCCAGCAAGTTTTTCAATTTTCAAAATAAAATTATTTATAATTTTTTGGAAACTCTGTTAAGAATGTTTTACCAGATTTTATATTTTTCCAATGATTGGTGTCAAATTTAATTCCAATAACACCACAAGTAGGCACATGGTCTAAAAATTTATCTCCAAATTTATTCACAAAATCACTAATTCCATGGTCATGACTAAATATAATTGCAGAATCAAAACCATCATCTAATGCTTTTACTGTTTTTATTAAATAACCATCGCTAAAACTGTACAAAGATTTACTTAATTTTAGATTTGCTAACGGATAATTAAATGAATAACTATAAATCATAGCAGTGTGTAAAGCCCTATTTGCGCAACTTGAAATAAATACATCAGGGCAAGAAATTTTTTTTTGTAGGACATTTGAAATTAAATAAGCATCATTAATTCCTCGTTTTTTTAATGGGCGATCAATATCTTTAATCCCTTCATATTCCCAAGAAGATTTTGCGTGCCTAACAATGTAAAGTGTTTTCATTTAATAATGGTTCAGGTTCAAATATAAATATTAAGGAGCTAATCTTTCAATTTTCCAATCATAATTTTCTTGTAATGTGTATCTAATTCTATCGTGCATTCTATTTGGACGTCCTTGCCAAAATTCAATACTAATAGGTTTTACAATATAGCCTCCCCAATTTTTGGGTCTTGTAATTTCTTTATTTTTAAATTGTTCCTCAAAAGAGGCTAAGCGATCATCTAAAAATTTGCGAGAAGGAACTGGTTCACTTTGATCTGAAGCCCAAGCACCTAATTTACTTCCATCAGGTCTCGATTCAAAATAACCATCTGATAAATTTTCTGCAATTTTTTCAGCTTGTCCTTTAATAATAACCTGACGTTCTATAGTATTCCAAAAAAAAGATAAACAAACATTTGGGTTATTTTCAATAGATTTTCCTTTCTCACTATTGTAATTTGTGTAAAAAATGAAACCTTCCCAAGTGTACTTTTTTAGTAGAACCACTCTGCTTTTTGGAAATCCATCTAAACCAACAGTTGAAATGGTCATAGCATTGGTTTCAGTATCTCCACCAAATTCATCAACTTCAAAAAACCATTTTTGAAATAATTCCATAGGATTTTCTGAAACTTCTTTTTTAGAAAGTTCCTTCTTTTTATAGACTTTCCTATAATTACTTAAATCATTATCCATAGAGCAAAAATAAATATTATTTAGTTGGTTTTCTAATTAAATGCAAACCAATAAAAGTCAACAATCCGTTTATAATTATAAGTTCATAACCAAAAGTATAGCCGTTTAAAATTTGAACGGAATAGCTGTTTATAAAATAACTTAGTATAACTGATAACAGCGCAATAATCCAAACATATTGATCTTTAACAGCGTATTTTGTGAAAATTCCGAAAGCAAATAATCCCAAGAGTGGACCGTAAGTAAAGGATACAATTTGCAATAAACTGCTAATTATATTGTCTTCTAAAACATATCTAAATAGTATAACTACTAGAATTAATACTATTGAAATGGCGATGTGTACTTTTTTTCGAATTGATTTTTGTTTAGATTTTTCTCTGTTTTCAATATTTAAAATATCAATACAATAAGATGTTGTTAATGCAGTTAAAGCACTATCAGCACTTGAATAAGCTGCAGCTATTAAACCTAAAATAAAAACAATTCCAATACTTATTCCTAAATCACCGTTTAATGCAATTTCAGGATATAATAAGTCGGTTTTTACGCTACCATTAATTATTGGTATTGCAATGCTAAATTTTTCTGCATAAATAAATAACAAAGCTCCTAAAGTTAAAAATACAAAATTTACAAATATTAACACAAAACCAAGTGAAACTACATTCCATTGGGCTTCTTTGATGTTTTTACAAGTTAAGTTTTTTTGCATCATATCTTGATCTAAACCAGTCATTGCAATTGCAATAAACATTCCTCCTAAGAATGATTTCACTACGTGTTTTTTATCATTAAAATCATCAGAAAATAAAATTTTACTGTATTTGTTAAATTCTTCTGAACCAAAAATATCTGAAACTGACCAATTTAATTTAGTAAGAATAATATAGATAGTTGCAAAAACAGCAAAAAGCATAAATAAAGTTTGAAATGTATCTGTCCAAACAATTGTTTTTATTCCACCTTTATAAGTATATGTCCAAATTAATAATACAGATAGAATTACAGTAATTTCAAATGGAATATTCCAAATATCAAAAATAAAATATTGTAATACTGAAGCCACCAAAAACAATCTAAAAGATGCTACTAAAATTCTAGAAATAATAAAAAACAAAGCACCAGTTTTATGTGATACAGTCCCAAAACGTTGTTTTAAAAATTCATAAATTGAAGTAATTTTCAATTTATAATAAATAGGAATTAGTACGTATGCAATCACAAAATATCCAAATAAATATCCAATTACAATTTGCATATAGCTAAACTGTGAACTTTGAACCCAGCCAGGAACCGATATAAAGGTGACTCCAGAAAGTGAAGCGCCAATCATACCAAAAGCAACAATATACCAAGGTGATTTTTTATTGGCTTTAAAAAAAGTTTCGTTGCTATCACTTTTTCCAGTTAAATATGCAATTAATAGCAATACACAAAAATAAATACCTATTAGAGAAATTATATATATTGGTTTCATTAATAAATTAAATATGAATTAACAAAGAAACTAAAATTATTGTAAAGATCATTCGCTTAGTATTTTTTAGTTTTATTGGGTTTTGAAGCATTTTAATCCTCCAATTTTAGAATGGATTAAAACTTTCAAAATTATTTAATAAAGTTAAATGCAATAAGTAAAATAATAATGAGAATCCCAAGTAATGATGTCACAAATAAATAATCGGCAATAGCTTCTAATTTGTGTTCTTTTTGTTTGCTTTCGGTTCTTATAGAAATAAATGAAAACATGCATGAGAAAGTAAGTAATAAGGCAATTATAGAAGTAAGTTCATCAATAATGTGGGTTTCTTTAATATTCGAAATATGTAATGATGTAATTACAAAAAGACAAAATCCTAATAGGTTTGCAGAAGTACTTAATATGTGTTGAGAAGTATTATTAGCCATATAAAAAGTTACTTTTAGGTTTTAAAATTGTTATTTTTTAACTTATATTTAAATAAAATAGGATTTATAATGGGTGTAAATATAAACAAATTAAGAGTTATTGAATTTGCCACTTAAATTATTTTTTAATTTATATTTAAGAGTTGTTAAACTATAAATAATTATATAAATGTAACCCGTTGTGCATTTTGGCTATTTAAACTTAATGCAACGTCTGTTCGAGTGATTTTTGATAAAAAATTGTATCGAGAACTATTGTTTTTTAATAAAATTTCTATTCTCGATACAAATTTTAAGTCTAAAAAGCCTAAAATTAACTCGAATTGACGAAATTTAATCAAAATGCACAACGAGTAAATGTAGCTTTATAATTCATACTTAATGTAAACAACATTGAGATTTTAAGGAATTTTACTTTAAAAACTAATTAGGAAACATTAAAATATCGTTTCCTAATTGTACATTTGCGAAATGAATTTTTCTTCAAAACTTTTGGAAAATGCAGTAAATGAAGTGTCTCAATTACCAGGAATTGGTAAAAGAACAGCACTACGTTTGGTACTTCATTTATTAAAACAGCCAACTTCTCAAACGCATCAATTGTCAACAGCATTAACTAGTTTGGTTGATGAAATTAAATTGTGTAAAAAATGTCATAATATTTCTGATGTTGCTATTTGTGAAATTTGCGCAAACCCTTCAAGAAATTCTGAAATTATTTGTGTTGTAGAAGATGTTCGCGATGTTATGGCAATTGAAAATACGGCACAATTTAAAGGGTTGTACCACGTTTTAGGTGGCAAAATTTCACCAATTGAAGGAATTGGGCCTCATAATTTAAGTATTGATAGTTTAGTTGAAAAAGTTCAAAGTGGAACAATAAAAGAAATAATTTTTGCTTTAAGTTCTACTATAGAAGGTGATACAACTAACTTTTACATTTTTAAACAATTGGAAAAATTTGAGATAAAAACTTCAACTATTGCACGTGGAATTGCTGTTGGGGATGAACTTGAATATGCCGATGAAATTACATTAGGAAGAAGTATTATAAATAGAATTCCTTTTGAAAAATCATTTTAATTAATGGATTTATCAGTTATTATTGTTAGTTATAATGTTCAATATTTTATAGAGCAGTGCATTTTAAGTGTTCTAGCGGCTGCTGAAAATTTAAAAATTGAAATTATTGTTGTTGATAATAATTCATCAGATGCTAGTTGTGAACTAATTTTAGAAAAATATCCTGAAATAATTCTTATTCAAAATAAGGAAAATGTAGGTTTTTCGAAAGCAAATAATCAAGGTGTTAAAATTGCAAATGGGAAGTATGTTTTAATTTTAAACCCTGATACCGTTGTAGCAGAAGATACTTTTGATCAAATTTTAGCATTTGCAAAAAGCAAACGAAATTTAGGCGTTTTAGGTGTTAAACTAATTGATGGGTCTGGTAATTTTTTGCCTGAAAGTAAACGTGGTATTCCAACTCCTCAAGTATCTTTTAACAAGCTTTTTGGAATTTCAAGTAAAAGTACGGGTAAGTATTATGCGACACACTTAAACGAAAATGAAACAGGTGTTGTTAATATTTTAGTTGGTGCTTTTATGTTGCTGAAAAAATCCGTTTATAATGAGGTAAATGGCTTTGATGAAGCATATTTTATGTATGGTGAAGATATTGATTTGAGTTATAAAATTTTAAACAAAGGGTATCAAAATTATTATTATGCGAATACGCAAGTAATTCATTATAAGGGAGAAAGCACTAAAAAAAATGTTGAAAATTTAAAATATTTTCATCAGGCGATGAAGATATTTTATAAAAAACACTTTAAATTAAATAGCGTTTATGATTTTGTAATGAGTTTTGGAATTGAATTTTGGTATTTGCATAAATATTTTAAATTTTTGAAGCCAAAGAATAATTTAAAACCAAGTTTTAATGTGTTATATTTAGGTGAAGATGAGTTGATTAATAATTATTTAAATAAAAATTATTTATTGGTTACTAAAAATTTAATTGATGATTTTACTCAAATTAGATCCCTTATAAAGAAAGATTTTATTGATACCATAGTGTTTGACAATTCAACAATTTCCAATAAAAAGGTTATTGAACATTTTCAGGAATTTAAAAACGAAGATGTATCTTTTAAAATACACCCTCGAAATACTAATTTTTTAATAGGAAGTATAAATTCTATAAATTTAGGCCAAGTAGAATTGGTTGAAAATAATTAATTTTTTTCAATTCTAATTCTTGCATCAACAGCCAAAATTTCTTTTGAATTTCCTAAAAGTGGATTTAAATCTAACTCAACTATTTCAGGAGCAATGGTTGCCAAATTTGAAATTTTTGTAATAATTTCAGTAAATAACTCTTCATTTACACCTTCTTGATTTCTAACGCCTTGTATAATTTTGTAAGATTTTAAATTTTGAATCATTTCAATCGCTTCATTTTTTGAAACTGGAGCTAAAGAAGTATTCACATCTTTTAAAACTTCAATATAAATTCCACCTAAACCACAAAGCACTAAATGTCCAAAATTTCCTTCTTTTTTAGCACCAATAAAAAGTTCAATTCCTTTTTTCATTGGTTGAATTAAAACGGAAGTTGCACCTTCAATTTTCATTATTTTATCAAACGATTCAATTAGTTTTTCTTCAGAAGTTATGTTTAAAACAATGCCACCAACATCTGATTTGTGCACAGGCCCAACAACTTTTATTACAACTGGAAATCCGAGTGCTTGAGCTTCTTTAAAACAACTTTCTTTTGAAGTGCAAATAGCTTCATTTACGATTGGTATTTGTGCTGCAACTAACAATTCTTTTACTTTTTCAGGATGTAAATAGCCGTTTTTAGCAGTGTCAATTATAGTTCTGATAGTTTTTAAATCTGCTCTATTTTTAGTATTATTTTTAATAGTTGGAGTTGTATTTTTAATGGTTTTAGCTAAAGCATTTCCAAATAAAACTTCATCAGGAAAATTGATATTTCCTTTTGCTATAAAATATTCAATTTCATTTTTAACATTTATAACAGAAGGTAAAATTGGGAAAATAGTTTTTTTACATTCACGCATTTTTTTATGAAGTATATCATAAACATCATACACTTCAAATAAGCCAGGGCTTCCAAAAATAACTACCATTGCATCAATATTAGTGAATTTATGTTCACAATAATCAATAATAGTTTCTAATTGTGCTGCAGTTCCTGTTGCTAAAAAATCTATAGGATTTGAAATGGATGAACCTTCGTATAATTTAGTTAATAATTCTTCGCTTTCTTTACCTTTAATTTCTGGAATATTTAAACCGTTTTTAGCTAAAGCATCTGTTAACATTACAGCCGGACCACCAGCGTGTGTAATAATTGCAATATTTTTCCCTTTCAATTCCGGATGCATAAAAATTCCGGCAACTGTAATTAATTCATTTCTACCATAACAACGAATGATCCCTGCTTTTTTAAACAAAGCATCAACAGCTACATCAGAATTGGCTAAAGCACCAGTATGTGAACTTGCAGCTCGGCTTCCTTCATCTGAGCTTCCAGCTTTTATTGCAGCAATTTTACAACCTTTATTTATTAATGAAGTAGCGTGTTTTAATAGTTTTTCTGGATTTTCAATGCTTTCAATATAAAGCAATTTTACGTTGGAACTTGTTTCAGGATTATAGGTTTCATCAAAATGTTCTAAAACATCTTCAACACCAATCTGAGCAGAATTACCTACTGAATAAACGCTTGAAAATGTAAGTCCGGTTAACATTGCAGCTTCTATAATGAAAACGGCTGTTGCACCTGATCCAGAAATAAAATCAACTCCTTTTGAGTTTAATTTTGGAATTGGAGTTGTAAAAACTCCAGCATAATTCTGATTGATTAATCCGATATTATTTGGTCCTAACAAAGTTCCTCCAACTGCATTTATTTCATCAACTATTTGTTGTTCTAATTTTTCACCTGCTGAATCTTTTTCACTAAAACCAGCCGAAAAAATAATAAATCCTTTCGTGTTTTTTTGTTGTGCTAAAATTTTTATGGTTTGTAGTGTAAACTTTGCTGCAATAGCAATAATTGCAATAGCTACAGTTGGTATTTCACTAACATCTTGATAACATTTAATGCCTTGTACTTCGGTTTCTTTTGGATTAACAGCAAATAATTTGCCTTTAAAATTATGGTCAATTAAATTTTTAAGAACACGCCCACCTGGAGTTTGAATATTATTTGAAGCGCCAATAACAACAATACTTTTAGGATTAATTAATTTTTCGTGTATCATTTATAAAGCTGCTTCTTTTGAAAATATTTCTTTTGCAATTTCTTTCCCCGCATTGTAAGCCTCCAAATTTTTTGCAACAATTTTCTCTCCTTTTCGTTCAAAAAGTGTTTTTATTGCTTGTTGTATGCTTTCATCGTTCAAAGGAAGCTGAGAAGAAGCGGCACCTAATAAAACAATATTTGTTGCTTTAGAATTTCCTAAGTCTTTGGCAATTTTTTGTGCATCTATTAATATGCTATTTGGATACGATTTTATTTCGGTATACAATTTCTCTAATTCAGGATAATTTGTAATATTTAAAAATGGATTTGAATCAGTAACTAACAATCCATTTTTTTTTAAGAAAGGTAAATAACGTAGTAATTCCATAGGTTCTACAGAAATAATCATATCTGCTTTTCCTACGGGAATTAAATCGGAATATACTTCTTTATCAGAAATACGAACGTGAGATTGTACAGCTCCACCACGTTGACTCATTCCGTGAACTTCAGATTGTTTAATATTAAGATTGGAAGCCAATGCAGCTGTATCTAAAACCGCTGCAATTGTTAAAATTCCTTGTCCGCCAACGCCTGCTAAAATTATATTTATTTTCATTCTGATTTTTTAAAATTAATTGATTGCAAGTTCAAGTAAATGTTTAACGTTGTCCTTTTTTTCTTTTGATAATTGAACACAAGGACGTTGTGAAATAATGACTGAAACTCCATTGTAATTTATTTCATTTCTAATTAAATCAATATTTTCCTCCAAATTTTTATGAAGTGGGGTTAATACTTTTAAATGTGCTGGATCAACTCCAATTCCTTTGCAAATATTTACCAACCTACCTGATGCTGAAGAATCTTGAGCGCCAGTCATTGCTATTGCAGAATTATCAGAAATAACCACAGTCATTTTTGTGTTTGCTACAACGGCTTCTAACAAGCCTGTCATACCTGAATGTGTAAAAGTTGAATCTCCAATAATTGCAATTGCCGGGTGAATTCCAGCATCTGAAGCTCCTTTTGCCATAGTTATTGAAGCTCCCATATCAATTAATGTATTAATACTATTAAATGGAGGTAAAGCTCCTAAGGCATAACAGCCAATATCACCAAACACTTTTTGAGTATTTGCTTCTTTTCCAAGCATATTTACAGCGTTAAATAAATCTCTATGCCCACAACCAACACATAATTCAGGAGGTCTTCCTGCAACTATTTTTGGTGTTTCTTTTAATTCGGTTACTTTAAAGCCTAAAGCTTTTCCAATATTATCAGGATTCAATTCTCCTGCACGTGGAACATCACCTGTTAAACGTCCTATTACTTTTTTATTTTCATTTAGAAAGTCTGAAATCATTTCTTCAATAAAAGGATAGCCATCTTCTAAAACCAATATTTTTTCGCAGGTATCAAATAAGTATTTAACAGATTTTTTTGGCAATGGATATTGTGAGATTTTTAAAACAGGATAAGGGCAATTACCATCTTCAAAGTTTTCCATTAAATAATTATAGGCAATTCCAGAAGCTATAATTCCAAATGAAGTGTCAGTTCCTTTAGTTAATTCATTATAATAACTGTTTTCAGAATGCTCTTGCAAATCAGGTTGAATATTAATTAAGTGGTTGTACAAACCTCTTGCATGCATCGGTATTAATTGAAATTGCCGTGCGTTTTTTGGAAGTTTAATTTCATTTTGAGTAATTCTTCCTCCAGTTGTTACACCAGCTCTTGAATGGGACAAACGAGTTACCATTCTTAATAAAACAGGCAATCCAAATTTTTCAGAAAGATCAAAAGCATATTTTGTAATATCATATGACTCTTGTTGATTTGATGGTTCAAGTATTGGAATCATAGCAAATTTACCATAATAGCGAGAATCTTGCTCGTTTTGTGAGGAGTGCATGGAAGGGTCATCTGCAACCACAACAACTAATCCACCATTGATACCTGAAACAGACATATTCATAAATGCATCTGCAGCTACATTTAAACCAACGTGTTTCATAACTACCATTGCTCTTTTACCCGCAAATGACATTCCTAGCGCAGATTCCATAGCAGTTTTTTCATTAACAGACCACAGTGAATGAATATTTAGTTCAGTTGCTATTTTTGATTTTTGTATATATTCGGTAATTTCTGTTGAAGGAGTACCTGGATACGCATAAACACCTGATATTCCAGCGTCTATTGCGCCTTGCGCTAAAGCTTCATTACCTAATAGAAGTTTTTTCATAAAATTCTAGTTTATTATTTATTTTAATGATGCTGTAAAATTATGAAAACGTTTTCGTATTTCATATGACCGAAATCATATTTTCATTTATAACAGATTGATAAACAGAATGTTAAATACTTAATAAAAGATGTAAAGTATTGAATATTTGAGTAGTGGAAAGACTAATTGTTTAACGGATTTACATTAAAATAATAAAGAATTTGACTATTCTATATTTTTTAAACTAAATTTAATTGTTGTCCCAGCTATTTTTAGTTCTTATTTTTTTATACAATTTAATTCCCAACATTAAAATTATAGAAACTCCAACAATACCAAGTACTCCAAAAATCCAGCCAAATGAAGTTTTTAGAATGACTAGAAAAACACACGCAAATAAAATTATGGTAGCAACTTCATTCCAAATTCTTAATGCAAATGAGGAATATTTTAAATATCCTTTTTCAATTTGATTGTACATTAATTGGCAAGACCAATGGTATGCAAAAAGAGCCGCAACAAAACCTAATTTAATGAGCATCCAATTTTGTTGAAGCCAGCTAGGCTGTAAAATTAAAAGCCAAATAGCAAACAGAGTAGCTAATACTGCTGAAGGCCAAGTTATAATATACCAAAGCCTTTTAATCATTAATTTGTACTGCTTTAATAAAATATTTTTTTCAAGCTCTGGCTTTTCTTCAGCTTCTTTATAATAGATAAATAAACGAATACTATAAAATAAACCAGCAAACCAAGTAGTTATAAAAATAATATGTAGTGATTTAATGTATAAATAGCCCATTGTTTTAAATGCTTGATTTTTAAAAATTCAAAAATACAATAATTGATGTTAATGTATGAAGTTTACTTAAATTTATGAAAAATGAGTACGTTTTAATGAATTTAAATAAATAACTAATTCTTTAAAAAATAGTTGTTCTAAATTAATGTCAAAACAAATTAAAACATAACTTTAAAAAAATAATTCATTTATTTTTAACAAATAAAATAAGTAAAATCAAAAATGAAATATATAACAAGGACCGTTTGGATTTTATCACTTATAAGCTTGTTTACCGATACAGCAAGTGAAATGTTATATCCTATTATGCCCATTTATTTAAAATCTATTGGTTTTTCAATTGTATTAATTGGTGTTTTAGAAGGTGTTGCTGAAGCAGTTGCAGGGTTTAGTAAAGGCTATTTTGGAAAATTATCTGATCAATCTGCAAGAAGAGTTCCTTTTGTTCAACTAGGGTATGCTTTTAGTGCAATTTCAAAACCTATGATGGCAGTTTTTGTGTATCCATTGTGGATTTTCTTTGCAAGAACAGTGGACAGATTTGGAAAGGGAATACGAACAGGAGCAAGAGATGCCATTCTTTCTGATGAAGCTTCACCAGAAACAAAAGGCAAAATATTTGGATTTCATCGTTCAATGGACACTTTAGGTGCAGTTTTAGGACCTTTATTGGCATTATTATATTTGTATTTTTATCCTGAAGATTATATAGCTTTATTTTACATAGCATTTATTCCAGGAATTCTAGCAGTAATTTCTAGTTCCTATCTTAAAGAAAATAGCGTAAAACCTCCAAAAGAACAAAAATCAGTAGCAGTTTTTTCATTTTTAAACTATTGGAAAGAGGGTCCAGTAGCTTATCAGAAAGTTGTTATCGGACTTTTGGCGTTTACGTTATTTAATAGTTCAGATGTGTTTCTGTTGTTAAAAGCGAAACAAGCTGGACTTGATGATACACAAGTTATTGGGGTTTATATATTTTATAATTTAATTTATGCTTTAAGTGCTTTTCCTACAGGAATTATTGCAGATAAAATAGGCTTAAAAAAGATGTTTATTATTGGGCTTAGTTTATTTTCGATCGTATATTTTGGTATGGGATTTACTACAAATATTTATGTTATAATTGGGCTATTTTTTATATATGGAATGTACGCATCAGGAACTGAAGGTATTTCAAAAGCTTGGATTAGTAATATTACTTTAAAGAAAGATACTGCAACTGCCATTGGAACTTATTCCAGTTTTCAGAGCATTTTTACAATGCTTGCCAGTTCAATTGCAGGGTTTATTTGGTATAAATTTGGAGCGAGTACAACATTTTTTGTTACAAGTATAGCTACCGGTTTGGTAATTCTTTATTTTATATTTTTAGGTAGTAAATATGATAAAATTATAAAAGAGAATTAAGTTAATTTAAATTTTTAAATTCCAGTTGTTAATCCAATTTGAAACAGTTTTAGCCCAAGCATCATCATCATTTAAACAAGGAATAGTATTAAATGCTGTACCACCATTTTCAATAAAAGAATGTTTAGCTTCCATTCCAATTTCTTCCAACGTTTCTAAACAATCTGAAACAAAAGCTGGAGTAACCACAGCTAAATTTTTAATACCGTTTTTAGCAAAATTATCAATAGTTTTGTCAGTATACGGTTGTAACCAAGGATCTCTTCCTAATCTAGATTGAAATGAAGTACTATAAAACCCTTCTTTTAAATTTAATTGTTTTGCAACCAATTTGGTAGTTTCATAACATTGATGCCTGTAACAAAATTCGTGTGCTTCTGAAGGAGTATTACAACAACTACCATCTATTTTACAATGAGATTTTGTTACATCAGACTTTTTTATATGTCTTTCTGGAACGCCGTGATAAGAAAAAAGCAAGTGTTCTGGTTTTAAAATATTCAGTTCTTTTTGAATACTGTTGCTTAAAACTTCAATATAATCTTCTCTGTTATAAAAAGCAGGAACATCAGTTAGTTTTATATGTGAAAATCGTTTTTTAATAATTTTTTCAGCCAAAACAATAATAGTTTCTGTAGTTGCCATTGCAAATTGTGGATACAACGGAATTAATAAAATTTCAGTAACACCTAAAGCTTCTAATTTTTCAATACCACTTTGTATAGATGGATTGCCATAACGCATAGCAAGTTCAACAGGCATATCTGAATTTTTTTGTACTTTCTTATGCAATCGTTCAGATAATACAATTAAAGGAGAACCTTCTTTCCACCATATTTTTTTATATGCTGCGGCAGATTTTTTTGGCCTAGTATTTAAAATAATACCTTTTACCAATAAAAAACGTGGAATGTAAGACATGTCAATTACACGTTCATCCATCAAAAATTCACCTAAATAATTTTTTACATCTTTCGTTGAAGTACTATTAGGCGACCCTAAGTTTATGAGCAAAACTCCTTTCATGTTTTATGATTTTGTAAATTGTTTTGGGGTGGTTTTATATTTTCTTTTAAAAGCGGCAATAAAATGGCTTGAAGCACTATAGCCTAATTGTAGCGCTATTTCATTAACATTTAATTGTTGTTCTAATAAAAGTTTTTTTGCTAATTCCATTTTGTAATTTAATAAAAATGTAAAAACCGGAACTCCATAAAATTCTTTAAATTCTGTTTTTAACTTTTTTATGTTAAGTCCAACTTCTTTTGCTAATTCAGGAAGTGAAGGAGGATTATTCATATCTTTTATAATAAGCTGCTTTGCATGTTTTATTTTACTAATAGTTTCTTCAGTAGCAATATATGGGCAAGCTTCATTATTAGTATCAGAAGAATTACTAAAATAATAACTCAACAACTCATAAATTTTCCCTTTTATAAATATAGGTCTAAGCGTGTCTCTAGTTTGTGAATTTATTAATTGACTTAAAATTAATTTTATGTTAGTATTAATTTCTTTGGGTTCAATAATAGGGTTTTCTCCTTTTAAGCTGCTGTAGTTAAAAATAATAGTTCCATCAATTGAAAATAGTGAATGAAAATATTCTAAAGAAATTAGAATAACTATTAATTCAGCTTCTGGTGGTAAATTAAAAAGAACATCCATATGTTCATCTTTAAAATAAACCATGCTAGAATTATTTGACGTTAAGTTTATAGCACAATGCTCTATATTAAAAGCCACTTTGCATTGGTGGTTGTTGCAAAAATATAATTGAATGCAATTGTCAGTTAGCTGATACTTAAATAATTCAGAATTAGAAGATAAGTTGTTGAAATGAAATACTTTAAAAGTGTTATTCTCTGAAAAAAGTAAATGAGTACTTTTGTCGATGTTTTTATAAAGTTCTAATGAGTTTTTCATTCGGTATTTTATATATAAGTAATATTATTAACAGAACAAAAGTAATAATAATAATTTATAAATAAACATCTTAAATTAAAATATGACATTTGTCATATTTTAAAACAACTCTATTTCACTGACATTTATCAGTATTTATTAAATTTAACTGATATAAATTTGAATTGAGTAACAATAGTCACTTATGTCGACAATAAAAGTACTTATGTCGACATATTGTAAAAATATATAATAGTACTTTTGTCGATACTTATTGGTAATACCATTTTTATTATGAGTCAAGAAAACATGCCTACCAAATTATATAATGTAGGGTTAAGTTATAAAAAAGCAGATGTTAAAGTGCGTGGTGCTTTCAGTGTAACAAAAGAAAATCAACTATTACTGTTAAAAGATGCAAAAGCAAAAGGTATTGACGGAATTTTCGTTTTATCTACATGTAATAGAACCGAAATTACAGGTTTTGCTAAACATCCATTTGAGTTAATTAGTTTATTAATAAAATATTCGAATGGAAATGTTGAAGATTTTATTGAGGTTTCTAATGTGTATAAAAATAAAGATGCTGTAAATCATTTATTTAATATTGCAACAGGTTTAGATAGTCAAATTTTAGGTGATTATGAAATTGTTGGTCAATTAAAAGAAGCTTTTAAGCTGGCTAAGAAATCGGGAACAACCAATGCATATTTAGAACGTTTAATGAATTTGACGTTGCATGCTAGTAAAGAGGTTAAAAACAACACAAAACTTAGTTCTGGTACAACTTCAGTAGCATATGCCGCAATTCAATACATTGTTGAAACTATTGAGAATCATAGTGATAAGAAAATTCTTATTTATGGTTTGGGAGAAATAGGTAAAAATACATGTAAAAATGTATTGAATTACACTTCAAATAAACAAATCACACTTATTAATAGAACTCGTGAAACAGCATTAGGATTTGTGAAGGAACATCCAGAAGTTAAAGTTGGTAATTTTGAAGATTTAACAAATGAAATACATAATACAGATATCTTAATTGTTGCTACAGGAGCAAGTATTCCAACCGTGTTAAAACAACATTTAAATGAAAATCAGGAATTGCAAATTTTAGATTTATCAATGCCAGAAAATGTAGATATTTCGGTAAAGGAAATTGCTGGAGTAACTTTAATAAATGTTGATGAACTATCAAAAATTACGGATAAAACTATTGAAATTCGTGAAAGTGAAATTCCTGCCGCTGAGAAAATAATTGAAAAATATAAAGAAGAATTTAATGAGTGGATTTCGCTTCGTAAATTTGTGCCAGCTGTAAATGCTTTAAAGGAATCACTTCTAGCGATTCAGCATGATGAAATTGATTTTCATTCTAGAAAAATAAAAGATTTTAATATTGAACACGCAGAATTTGTAACTTCGCGAATGATTCAAAAAATCACCACGCAATTTGTGAAACACTTAAAAGATGAAGAAACTTCAGTGGACCAAAGTATAAGTGTAATTAGCAAAATGTTTAATATTAAAGAATTAAGTTTAAATGAGAACGATTAAAATAGGAACAAGATCAAGTGAATTAGCACTTTGGCAAGCAAATACTGTAGCAGGACAATTAGAGCATTTAGGATATAAAATAGAAATAGTAAAAATAGATTCATTAGGTGATATTGTTTTAGATAAGCCCTTATATGAATTAGGTATTACAGGTGTTTTTACTAAAAATTTAGACATCGCACTGTTAAATGGTCTCGTTGATATTGCCGTTCACTCTTTTAAAGACGTACCTACAAAATTACCATATGGAATTGTGCAAGCTGCAATTTTAAAAAGAGGTGATTTTAATGATGTATTGGTCATAAAAGAAGATGAAAATTTTTTTGAAAATGATTCTGCAGTTATAGCCACAGGAAGCTTGCGTAGGCAAGCACAATGGTTATACCGCTATCCGCATCATACAATTACAGGCTTAAGAGGAAATGTAAATACACGCTTACAAAAGTTAGAAGATAATGATTGGGATGGAGCAATTTTTGCAGCAGCCGGATTAAAAAGACTTAAGTTATTACCCGAAAAAGAAAAACATCTTAAATTGGACTGGATGATTCCTGCTCCAGCACAAGGAGCGGTATTGATTGTTGCTTTAGAAAAAGATGAAGAATTGTTGGAAATTTGTAAAGAATTAAACGATAAAGATACGGCAACTTGTGTTGGTATTGAGCGTGAATTTTTAAGAGTTTTAGAAGGAGGATGTACAGCTCCAATAGGTGCTTTAGCTATGCTTTGGGATGATGAAATAAAATTTAAAGGTGTTTTATTTAGCCCAGATGGTAAAAATAAAATTGAATTTTATAAAGAAGTACCGGTAGATAATGCAACTGATTTAGGGGAATATGCGGCCAACTATATTTTGGACAGAGGTGGAAAAAAATTAATGCGTGAAGTAATAACTATAGAAAAGAATATAAATATTTACTCTACAAAAAACCTTTCTTTGGATCAAAAAAATAGTTTATCTTCTATAATTGGTTGTTCTATGAGTGATTTTATAACCACAAGGAACAATCGTTTAAAACCAAGAATTGTTAAAAACCCTATTGAAAATGTAATAATTACAAGTCAAAATGCAGTAGAAGCATTAGTGGATAATTTTATTCCTATGGAATTGAATTTCACAAATATCTATTGTGTTGGTAAAAGAACCAAAAGACTTATTGAAAAAAAGATAGGAAAAAAAGTAGCACATGTTGAAAATTCGGCTGAAAATTTAGCTAATTATCTGGTGAATACTATAAATGAAAAAGAAGTAACATACTTCTGTGGAAACAAAAGAAGAGATGAATTAGCAACTGTTTTATCAAAAAATGAAATAATTGTTAATGAAGTTGAGTGTTATCAAACGCAGCTTACACCAAGAATGATTGATGAAAAGTATAATGGAATTCTTTTTTACAGCCCAACAGGAATTGAAAGCTATTTATTAGATAATAATACAAGTGATAGTACTGCATTTTGTATTGGTGAGACTACAGCAACAGAAGCAAGAAAATATTTTAAAAATGTAGTTGTAGCGGAACAGCCATCGGTTGAAAGTGTATTAGAAACAGTAAATGATTATTATAAAGTATTATAAAATTAGATAATTATGAATAGAACAAGACGTCTTCGTAAAACAGAAAATATTCGTCGTTTAGTAAGAGAAAATAGGCTTACAGTAGACGATTTAATTTATCCTTTATTTGTAGAAGAAGGAAAAAATATTGAAACTGAAATTGTTTCAATGCCTGGGATTAAAAGATGGTCATTAGATAAAATTTCAAAAGAATTAGACGAAGTTGTGGCATTAGATATTCCTGCAGTTTTACTTTTTGGAATTCCTACAAAGAAAGATGAGATTGGTTCTGAAACATGGAATGATGACGGAATTATGCAAAAGGCAGTTCGTTTTATTAAAAAAAACTATCCAAGTTTATATGTAATTACAGATGTTTGTTTTTGTGAGTATACAAGTCACGGGCATTGTGGAATTATTCACGATAATGATGTTGATAATGATGCCACTTTAATAAATATTGCAAAGCAAGTAATATCTCATGCAAAAGCAGGTGTAGATATGGTAGCACCTTCTGGAATGATGGACGGTATGATTGCAACAATTAGAGAAGCCTTAGACACTACAGGATATCCAAATCTTCCAATTATGTCGTATGCTGTAAAATATTCATCAGCATTTTATGGACCATTTAGAGATGCGGCAGATTCTGCCCCTACTTTTGGAGACAGAAGAACCTATCAAATGGATCCTTCTAATAGAGATGAAGCATTACGTGAAGCTACTTTTGATGATCAAGAAGGAGCAGATATCTTAATGGTAAAACCAGCTTTATCCTATTTAGATATTATTAGAGATGTTAAAAATAATTTTGATAGACCTGTAGCAACATATAACGTTAGTGGTGAGTATGCAATGGTTAAAGCGGCTGCTGAAAAAGGATGGATAGACGGAGAACGTGTAATGATGGAAAGCCTGTTGTCAATGAAAAGAGCTGGATCAGACATTATTATTACGTATTTTGCTAAAGAGGTAGCAAAAGTATTGTTGAGAAAATAATACGTGAGGTAAACTGTAATTCCTGTGAAGGCAGGAATCTATGATGCTAAATACAAAAAAAACACTAAGAAAAATGAAGTTAGAAAAATCAATAGAATTATATACAAGAGGTAAAAAGCATTTAGTAGGAGCCGTAAATTCTCCAGTAAGAGCGTTTAAATCGGTTGGTGGTGTTCCTTTATTTATTGATAGAGCAAAAGGGAGCAAAATTATAGATGTTGATGGCAATGAATATGTAGATATGGTACTATCCTATGGTCCAATGATTTTAGGTCATAGAAATAGTGTAGTTGAAAAAACTATTAAAACTTATTTAAAAAAAGGATATACTTTTGGAGCTTCAACCAAAGGTGAAATTATTTTAGCGGAAATGGTTTGTGATGCTTTTCCAGGAATGGATAAAGTTCGTTTTGTAAATTCAGGAACAGAGGCTGTTTTTAGTGCTCTTCGTTTAGCTCGGGCATTTACAGGTAAAAATAAAATAATTAAATTTTCGGGTTGTTATCATGGTCATTCAGATGCTTTATTAGTAGCTGCCGGCTCAGGTTTGGCAACCTTAAGTATTCCTGGGAGTTTGGGCGTGCCTCAAGATACCGTAAAAGACACTTTAATAGCAGAGTATAATAATATTGATAGTGTAGAACAACATTTAGCAAACCATAATGATATAGCGGCTGTTATTATTGAGCCAATTGCCGGTAATATGGGTGTTGTATTGCCAACTAAAGAATTTATAGCCGAATTAAAAGACCTTACCAAAGCGAGTGGTGTTCTTTTAATTATTGATGAAGTAATGACTGGTTTTCGTTCTCAATATGGAGGAGCGCAAGAGTTATTGGGGATTGAAGCAGATATAACCTGCTTAGGTAAAGTTGTTGGAGGTGGTTTTCCTGTTGGCGCTTATGGAGCAAGAAATGAAATTATGGAAATGGTTTCACCTTTAGGAGATGTTTATCAGGCTGGAACTTTATCAGGAAATCCAATTGCAATGGCTTGTGGAATTGCTACTTTAAAAGAATTGAAACGACAAAATCCATACAAAAATTTTGAAAAAACAGCTGCTTTTTTGGAAAGAGTATTGAAGGATGCAGCAAAAGAAAATGGAATTGATTTGCAAGTAAATAGATTTGGTTCCATGATAAATGCTTTTTTTACAAAGGAAAAAGTAGTTGATTTTAAATCGGCGCAAACAAGTAATACAGATCAGTTTAAAACTTTCTTTTGGAAAATGATTGAAAATGGTGTGTTTTTACCGCCTTCGCAATTTGAATCTTGGTTTTTAGCAACTGCTATGACTAAAAGAGACATTTATAAAGTAAGGTCAGCAATAAATATAGCGATGAAAGCGGTGGCTAATAAAACAAAGAAAGATTAATATCAATGAGTAGAAGTTGGTATCATGTATTTGGTATCAAGAGATAAATGCTTGATAGATTTTAAAAAAATAGGATAATGTAAAATTTAAGATGCATAATTTCAAGGAATTAAATAGTTGGAAAGAAGCAAAGGATTTTAGTGTGCTAGTTTATAAAGTGACATCTAAATTTCCTCCTTCTGAGATTTATGGAATTTCATCTCAAATTAAAAGAGCTGCTGTTTCAATCCCTTCAAATATTGCTGAAGGTGCAGGTAGAAATACAGCTAAAGATTTTTCAAGATTTATAGCAATTGCTTTAGGTTCTTCTTTTGAATTAGAAACACAACTTATAATTGCTAATGAACTTGATTATATTGAAAATCAGAAGTTACTAGAATTAATACAAAAATTGAGTAAAATACAAAAGATGTTAGTGAATTTTCAAAAACATTTAAATAAATAAATAATGTAAAAGTATCAGCTATCAAGTATAATGAATTAACAAACCAAATACCAAATACCAGATACCAGATACCAAATACCAAAAGCGAATGATTAAAAACGATTTATATTTAAGAGCCTTAAAAGGTGAAATAGTTGAGCGCCCACCAGTTTGGATGATGCGTCAAGCAGGTAGGTTTCTTCCTGAATTTAGAGAAATTCGTGATAAATATGATTTTTTTACACGTTGTAGAACTCCTGAATTAGCTTCAGAAATTACAGTACAACCTTATCGCAGATTTGGGATGGATGCTGCAATATTATTTTCTGATATTTTAGTAATTCCTCAAGCAATGAATATTGAAGTAGAAATGAAAGAAGGAGTTGGACCTTGGTTACCAAATCCTATTCGTTCTCAAAAAGATGTAGCTACTGTTGTAGTTCCTGATGTTACGGTTGAATTAAAGTATGTGATGGATGCTATAAAAGTAACCAAACAAATGTTGAATGATGAAGTTCCATTAATAGGATTTGCAGGTTCTCCTTGGACGATTCTGTGTTATTGTGTTCAAGGTCAAGGGTCTAAAACTTTTGATAAAGCGAAAGAATTTTGTTTTACACAACCTATAGTAGCACACACTTTATTACAAAAAATAACAGACACTACCATTGCTTATTTAAAAGAAAAAGTAAAGGCAGGTGTTGATGCAGTTCAAATATTTGATTCTTGGGGAGGTATGTTATCTCCAGTTGATTATCAAGAATTTTCTTGGAATTATATAAATCAAATTATTGAAGCCTTAAAAGAAGATGCTCCGGTAATTGCTTTTGGAAAAGGATGTTGGTTTGCGTTAGAAGAAATGGCAAATTCAAATGCTGCTGCTTTGGGAGTTGATTGGACTATTACACCACAAATGGCTCGAAAATTCACAGGAAATAATATAACTTTACAAGGAAATATGGACCCTGCAAGATTATTGTCTCCTCCAGCAGAAATTAAAAAAATTGTGACTAAAATGATTCACGATTTTGGAAAAGATAAGTACATTGTTAACTTAGGTCATGGAATATTACCAAATATTCCTTTAGACAATGCCAAAGCATTTATTGATGCTGTAAAAGAATATAAAATGTAAATAAAGTTCTAAGTTTACAGTTTTAAGCTATAAGTTATGGTGAATTACAAAAATTATAAGGTTTGGCAAAAATCACATAACTTAGTGTATGATGTTTATAAAATGGTAAATTTATTTCCTAAAGATGAACAGTATAATTTAGTTTCACAAATAAAAAGAGCTTCCATTTCAATTCCTACAAATATAGCAGAAGGATGCGGAAGGGAAACCCAAAAGGAACTAATACGGTTTTTATATATTTCATCTGGTTCGGCTCATGAATTAGACTATTTATTTTTGATTTCATCCGAATTGAATTTTATTTCAAAAGAGAAATCTACATTTTTGTTAAATGAAGTTGATGAAATTAAGAGAATGTTGGCTTCTTTAATAACTAAAATAAAGTCAACTATTTAAAAATATAGCTTATTACTTATTACTTAAAGCTTATAACTTAAAACTATATGAAGATGAAGAACTTAATTCAAAAATATAACATTCCTGGCCCTAGATATACGAGTTATCCTACGGTACCTTTTTGGGATAAAGAAGGAATTGCTTTAGAAGATTGGAAACAAACAACTCTAAAATCTTTTAATGAAAGCAATGATGCCGAAGGTATAAGTGTATATATTCATCTTCCTTTTTGTGAAAGTTTATGTACATTTTGTGCTTGCCATAAAAAAATTACGAAACGCCATGAAGTTGAACAACCCTATATTGAAACTGTTTTAAAAGAATGGGATTTATATTGTGATTTGTTAGGAAAACGTCCAAAAATAAGAGAAATTCATTTAGGAGGTGGAACTCCAACTTTTTTTTCGCCTGAAAATTTAAAAAAACTAATTGATGGCATTTTTGAAAGAGCTGATAAGTTTGAAATTTTTGATTTCAGTTTTGAAAGTCATCCAAATTTAACTTCAGAAGAACAGTTACAAACTTTATACGATTTAGGTTCTCGAAGAAATAGTTTTGGAATACAAGATTATGATCCGAAAGTTCAAAAAGCAATTCATAGAGTTCAAAGTTTTGAACAGGTAAAAAAAGTACACGATTTATCAAGAAAAATTGGTTATGAATCTATAAGTCACGATTTAATTTTTGGATTGCCTTTTCAAACTGAAGAAAGTATTCGAAATACTATTAAAAATACCATTGCATTAAAACCAGATAGAATTGCATATTACAGTTATGCCCATGTGCCTTGGATAAAAGGAGTAGGTCAACGTGGTTTTGAAGATAGCGACTTGCCAAAAGACGACGAAAAACGCCATTTATATGAATTAGGAAAACAATTATTTTTTGACAATGGTTATGTAGAAGTTGGTATGGACCATTTTGCTTTGCCAAGTGATTCACTTCATAAAGCAATGGAAGCTAAAAAATTACATCGGAATTTTATGGGTTATACAGCAGGAAAGACTGAACTTATGATTGGGTTAGGAATGTCGTCAATTAGTGATTCTTGGTATGCATTTGCTCAAAATGAAAAAGATATAGATGATTATACTGAAAAAGTTAATCAGGGAATTATTCCAATTTTTAGAGGTCATTTATTAACTGAAACTGATTTAATTATAAGAAAACATATTTTAAACTTAATGTGTAATTTAGAAACGGAATGGAAAATAGGTTTAGATTCAAATGTGAAAAAAGAAATTGTTCAGCGTTTAAAATCAATTATTGATGATGGCTTAATTGAAATTTCAGATACTAAAATTATAGTTAAAGAAGAAGGTAGAATGTTTGTACGTAATATTTGTATGGCATTTGATTTACGTTTGATTGAAAATAAACCAGATACAAGAATTTTCTCAATGACAATATAATTTTGATTTAAATTTTAAAAAACCTTGAACAATATAAATTGCTCAGGGTTTTTTAATTGTAAGAACTACAATTCTTCAAGTAAGGTATTCAGATAATTTATAGTAAACCTATTTCAGGAAAGCACATATTTTTATAAGGAAAACTAACTTTTTTGCTATATTCTTAATTTCATTTTCTTAATTTTTATTAGCTAATAAAATCAATTAAAAATCTTACAAATCAAATTCAACGGATTTAACACTTGTTTTTTTGAAGAAAGTTAATGGTTATTATAAATTTAACTTGTATTAGGATAATGCTTTTAGCAAATTTCAAGAAAATATAAGATTAGAAGACGAAATGTTTTAACTTTTTTATGATTTATAAGACACTTAAATACTTAGTTGTGAAATTAACTTATATAAATTTACCAACAGAAGTCTTATTCCTATATGATAAATGTCATATTTATAAATAATAATTAAAAATATATTTGTGTATCTCAAAATAAATTATATAAAAAACGTGAATTTTTACATATAATTTGTTTAGGATATATAATTTTTTAAAGAATATTTTAGAAATTAAATTGAATTTAGGTTTAGTTTCTTAGTGAAATTATAATATTTTAATGTAAAATAAGATTTTTTTACACTCCTCTTAATATAAATGTTTTGAAATGTATGTGCCAATATTATATAAAGTATATAATTAGAAAATGTGCGATAATCCAAACAATTTCTGCATCAATTCAAATTTTAGAAAGTAATTATGAAATAAAAATTTGTTTTCATATTTCAACTTAAAACGGTTTTAATTTGCCTTATGATTTCTATTTTAAATTAATAATTCACATAGCTTACAATCTTTTTTTATTTTTTATTTTTTATTTATTAAAGGTAAGTAGCTGTGTGTATGATAATTATCATTATAAATGTGATTTTTATTATGTAACTTTAGTTTCATATAAAATAATATGTAAACAATTTAGTGCAATGTAGATTTATATAACTAACATTTTTTTTAACTGATTTAAACTTAAAATTATGCTTTCAAAAAATAGAAAAACAATTGCCACCGTATTAATAGTATTGGTTTCAATAATTTTATTTGTTGCTTTTATGTATATAAAAGCTATGGATGAAAAGAATGTTCCTGGATTTTCAGGTATTCTTTTTGCATTTCTTCCCGCTTTAGCTATCCATGCTATTTGGAACCGTAAAGTTCAAAAAAATAAATAACCATATTAAAGCCATTAATATAGTTCAATATTAGTTGGTTTTAAAAAAATTAAAAATTTATGCCAAAATTAATTTTTCGTTTATTCTTGTCGTTTGTTTTATTTGTAAGTGTTTTTATTTTTATACAACAGCATTTAAAACCTGATTCGTTCGGCAAATATGGACATTACAGAGCTAATGCCATAGATGATAATAAAATGAGAACTTCTTATTTTAAAAGTGAAAATAAATGTAAAGAATGTCACCAAGACATATATGATCTTAAAGATAACGATGTACATTATGGAGTTAGATGCGAAAGTTGCCATAGCCCTAAAATTAATGCATCTGTAGAATGTAAAGAAATGCCTCCTAAAGTTGAAGGAACTCTTAAGTTTTGTGGGCAATGCCATGCTATGAATTTAGGTCGTTTAAAAAAGGGAGTGCCACAATTAGATTTTAAAGAACATAAACAAGGTCAAAACTGTATTGAATGTCATAATCCACACGCACCATGGGAACTAAAAGAAAATTAGAAAATAGAAGAAAATTTTTTCAAACTTCTGCAACTTTAATAGGAGGAACTTTAATGTATTCGCTTATTAAGCCATTTGAAGCAATTGCAGAAACTAAAGAAAAAGATACTGAAGATGATAAAGCCAATCTTCCATTATGGGGTATGGGTGTTGATTTAGAGAGTTGTATTGGTTGTGGAAAATGTGTTGAAGCTTGTAAAATAGAAAATGACGTCCCAAAAGAGCCTTTTTATTTTAGAACTTGGGTAGAACAATATACTGTTAAAAATGACGGTGAGGTTAAAATTGAATCCCCAAATGGAGGTATTGGAGGATTAAAGCAATCGGTACCTGATGAAGATATATTTAAATCTTTTATGGTTCCTAAATTATGCAATCATTGTACAAAAGCTCCATGTGTGCAAGCTTGCCCTGTTGGAGCTACTTTTATAAGTCCAGATGGTGTTGTTTTGGTTGATGAAACATATTGTATTGGTTGTAGTTATTGTATTCAAGCTTGCCCCTATGGAGCTCGCTATATGAATCCAATTACAAAAGTTGCCGATAAATGTACGTTCTGTTATCATAGAATTACTAAAGGTTTACAACCAGCTTGTGTTGAAGTTTGCCCTACAGATGCAAGAATATTTGGAAATTTAAAAGATAAAAAAAGTGATTTGGTGAAATTTTTACAAAAAAATCCAACACAGGTATTAAAACCTCATTTAAATACACACTCAAGAGTATTTTATAATGGATTAAGTTCAGAAGTTAAATAATTATGGAAGAGCATTATCAACATTTATACGAAGCCCTATCTCAAGTAGATGGCTATATTTACCCAAATGAAATAGATTTACATTGGGGTTTAATGATTGTTTTATATCCTTATATAACAGGATTAGTAGCGGGAGCTTTTATTTTAGCTTCTTTAGAACGCGTTTTTAATATTAAGGCTTTAAAACCTACTTATGGGTTGGCATTATTAACTGCTTTAGCCTTTTTATTTGTTGCCACATTACCTCTTGTAAGTCATTTACAGCATCCTTTAAGATCCTATGAAATATTTATGACTCCAAATCCAACTTCTGCTATGGCAATTTTTGGATTTGTTTATTTATGGTATTTAATGGTGGTGTTATTGTTAGAAATTTGGTTTGATTATCGACGCGATTTTGTGATTTGGTCAAAAACGAGTACAGGATTCAAAAAGTTGTTTTATAAAGTGATTACTTTAGGAATTAATGAAACTGATGAAAAATCAGCAAAATTAGATGATAAACTGGGGTATTATATTACCGTGTTAGGGATTCCTTCTGCCTTTTTATTACACGGTTATGTTGGTTTTATTTTTGGATCCATTAAAGCAAATCCTTGGTGGTCAACGGTATTGATGCCCGTTATTTTTCTTTTTTCAGCAATGGTATCTGGAATTGCTTTAGTGATGGTGGTATACATGGTTGTATGTTGGGTACGGAAAGTAAAGATAGATATGTTGTGCTTAGATACCATTGCAAAATATCTATTTTATATTTTAATTATAGATTTCACCCTTGAATCGTTAGATCAAATTCATAGACTTTATGAAGCTGAAGAATCTTTTGATATTATTAAAGTATTAGTTGGGGGAAAATTAAATATTACATTAATTTACATACAAGTAATTCTTGGAACTTTAATACCGCTTTCAGTAATTGGGTTTTTCCAAATTTATAAACCAGCAGAGAAAATTAGAAAATTTGCCTATTTTTTTATTGGAATTATTGTTCTAATAGGAGTTTTCTTTATGCGTTGGAATGTTGTTATTGGAGGTCAGTTATTCTCAAAAAGTTTAAGTGGATTTACTAGTTTTAATGCAGTTTATTCAGGAATGGAAGGTTATTTAATGGCCGCTGTTTGGTTGATTTTACCTTTATTTATTTTAACCTTTTTATTATGGTTGATGCCTCCTTGGAAGAAGGTAACAAGTCATGAATAATAATAAAAAAAAACCGAACAATTTGTTCGGTTTTTTTATGGTAATTTAAACGTGATGTGTCTAAAGTAAATAAAATAAGTTAATCAGTTTTATTTTTGTTAAATTTTTCTTTTAATCCAGCTGCAACAATTATAGTTAGAATTGAAATTATAACAATCCAAGCCCATAATGGAAATACCGGTGTTTCTCCACTTGCGTAGCTATGCATACCTTTAGAAAGAAAGTAATTTACACCAAAAAATGTCATTAATACACTTCCAAATCCAAGTACTGCACCCACATTAAAAATATATAAGCTTTTCATTTTTGGTACCAATCTAAAATGCAATACAATTGAATATACAATTACAATTACAAGAGCCCAAGTTTCTTTTGCATCCCAGCCCCAATATCTACCCCAAGATTCATTTGCCCATACACCCCCTAAAAATGTACCTACAGTTGCTAAAAATAAACCAATGGTTAAATTCATTTCATTAATGTAGGTGAGTTCAGTAATAATTAGTTGAAGTCGTTTTTCATTTTTAGCATTTTTCATAATGTAAATGAATAAATTCATTAATCCTAAAACAAAACCCATTCCTAAGAAACCATAGCTAATAGTAAGAGTAGCTACATGAATAATTAACCAGTAAGATTTCAGCACAGGTTGTAAATTTGTTAATTGTGGATCGTAACTACTATGACTCGCAGTCATTAATGTGAAAAATGCTAATAGGGCAGTTGCTGCCAATGTAATTTTGGAATAGCGAACAAAACAAAAACCAGCTAAAATACTTGACCATGAAACTAAAATTAAAGCTTCATAACCATTACTCCAAGGAGCATGACCAGATAAGTACCATCTTAATCCCATTCCATACGTATGGTAAATAAATGATATTCCTAAAATTCCAATTAAAATATTTAAAGTATAATATATGAACTTATTTCTTTTTTTAAGAAGGTTATCTATAAAAGCAAATCCTAATAACAGAACACTTAAAAGTGCATATATATTTTTAAGATTTATAAATATTTTAGATTCATTATATTCTACCTCTTTTTCTACTTTAGTTTTGGAGGGCAATAAATCAGCAGCACTGCTTTGTCTTTGAATGCTTTCTATATAACCTAATATTTTATTAGCATTTGAATAGATGCCTGTTGTTGAAGCATTATATAGTTCAGACATGTACAACATCATTAAATTTTTATAATTAAAAACTTGTAAATTTAAATCACTATTTAAAGCTTTTATAGCACCTGTTAATGGAGTAATTGCTAAAGGGTCGTTCCAGTTAATCCATTTGTGGTTTGGTGAGTTTTGAACTGGGAAAATAGACAATAAATTCCCTTGAAACCCTTGCATAAAGATTTCCAATCGTTCATTTATTTTTATAATTTCTTTATCAAAAGTATTTTGATCTGCAGGTTTTTTTATAAAAGCTGCTTCAGCAACCGCACCAAGTTTATACGAACCATCTGGATTGAAAAAGTCGTTAAAAGCTGCATATTTGCCTTCTTTACCAATTACGGACATGACCGATTTTTCTCGAACATAAATAATTTTTTGGGCTTTCCAAAATTCAGGGTTTAAAGTTAAATCTAAGAAAACTTGCATCGCATCCATTTTTCCTTTGCCTTCAATTTCAAATTTATCTTTTCTTGAAATTTTGTGCATAACATCAAAAGCCAATGTATTTATTGGGGCAAATCTACCATCGAATGTTTGAGTAATTAAATGTCCAAATTTTTTGGCATGTGCTGCGCTAATTTTACTCGTTCCTGCAGTATATAATTCTAAAGAAGTAGCTTTATTTTGTGAAAATAAAGTAGAAATACTTAAAAATCCAATAATAAATATACTTATTAAATTTTTTCTTTTTTCACGTGTATTTTTAATTTTATGCATTAAGTCTCTATATCTAGAATTTTTATTAAATAGTGTAAGTACAAACCCAATAATTAACATAAAATAGGCTAAATAGGTAATCCAAGTACCATAAAAGTCATGATTTACGGATAATACAGTACCAAGCTCATCTCTATCATATGATGATTGAAAAAATCGATATCCTTTATAATCTAAAATGTTATTCATGAAAATTCTGTGGTTTTGAACTACACCATTTTCTTTATCAATTAATGTAACTTCGCTTGCATATGAAGATGGGCTTTCAGATCCAGCATATCTTTCCAAAATAAATTTATTTAATTTGAGCTCAAATGGTAATTCAATTTTTTTAACTCCATAAGCTATCTGTAAATCTATTCCATCAATAGCAACTTTTTGATAATTATCAATATATCCCATTCCTCCAAGAATACTAGCTTCCTGTGTTTTATCTTTAAAAGTAACATCAACTACAATTGCATCGGGTCCATTATTTTCTTTAGTACCTTCAACATATTTTACGGTAGCATGTTTGTATTGGTTAGTTAAAACAAAAGCCATATCGGAATTCTCAGCCTGATATAAATGCATACGTTGTAATTCTCCTAAAGAATCTTTTGCTATTTCTCCAACTGTCATTTCAGGCATTTTGGAGGTTTTAATAGCTGCAGGATAACTAACATATAATTTACCATCCTTATCAATAATATTTAAAATATTATCTCTTTCTTTATTATTATAACCAACATAAAACCCGTGAGTTTCTTTTAGATCACCATCTTTTAGAATCAAAATGTCTTTATGCCCTTCTGTACTAAAAGTTAGCTCAATCATTCCAAACCCGCCTTCAACTCCTTCTACATACGATTCAACCACATTTTTTAAATAATTTTTATATTTAACATTTATAGTGCCATTTTGTTTTGTAGCAATATCAATATCAAATGAATTATCGGTATTCATTCCAATTAGTAATGGTTGGGTAACAGCATAATTAAGATTATTTTCAACAGCATTTATATTAATGTAGGTATCATTGCTATAAATATAATTTGAAGATTCTCCTTGACGGATATGCATAGTTCCTTCAAAGCCAAAATATCGAGTAACTCCAGCTCCCAAAATCATGAGAATGAAAGCGCTGTGAAAAAGTAAGCCAGGAAGCCTTCCAAGTCTTAATAAATTAAATCGTTTGATATTTCCTATAAAATTTAGAGCTAAAAGAACTAGTAAGAGTTCAAACCATTTGGCATTATATACTAGTATTTTAGCCGTAGTTGTGTCGTATTTTTCTTCTATAAACGTTCCTGCTGCCATAGCAATTGTAAAAATTAACAAGAATACCAGAGTTGCTTTTGAAGAGATTATTAAGCTTAGTAGTTTTTTCATATAATAAATTTTAATCTATTTAACTTTTTAACGTAACAAATGTAACTTAAATAAATTTTTTTAGCCTTGATATTTGTCATTGTTTTGATCAAAAATTTCAATTTATAAAATTCATTTTTCCTCTGATATTTATCACGAATATCTCTATTTATTTTATGTAAATTTGTGCCAGTTATAAAATAATATTAATTTAAAAATAAATAGATAATGAAAAAAATGATTGCATTAATTATAATAACTGTGGTGTCTATATCATGTAATTCTAAAAAGAAAGATTTAGAAGCAACCCAAACAGGTATTCAAAAAATAGTGGTACTTGAATTATTTCAAGTAAAAGATTATACATATTTAAGGGGAGAAGAAGAAGGTATTGAAAAATGGGTTGCTGCTCCAGCTTTTCAGGCTGAAGTTGGAAAAACGTATTACTTTAAAAAAGGTTTGAAAATGCCAAATTTTGAAAGTAAAGAATTAAAGAGAACCTTTAAAACTATTTATTTTGTTGATCAAATTAGTTTAGACCCAAATTTTACAGAAGTAATAGAAACTCAAGTTCCTGCGGTTGATACTACTCAAATTGATTTAACGAAACAAATGACAAAACCAGTAATTGAAAAAGAAAATATTACTATTGAAACTGGTTCTGGAATAACAACTATTGCAAGCATATACAAAAATTTGAAAAGCTTTGAAGGTAAAGTAATTAAAGTAAAAGGAAAAGTAACCAAATTTAATGCCGCTATTATGAATAAAAACTGGGTTCATTTACAAGATGGAACGGATTTTAATGGTGAATTTGACCTTACAATTACTACAATTGCTGAATTTAAAGTGGGTGATGTAATTACTTTGGAAGGTAAAGTTGCTTTGGACAAAGATTTTGGTTACGGTTATAGTTACAAATTGTTGCTAGAAGATGCCGTATTGGTTAATTAAAACAATTATTTTAATTTTAAAAAATAAAGTAATGAGCAAATTTAGAAAAATTTTAACTTTTATATTTATAATTCTTTCTGCTATTGGTTTTAGTCAAGAAAAAGCAGCTTTAATTCATAAATGCGAAGTTTTGGAAGTGATACAAGTAAATTCTTACACCTATTTAAAAATTAGTGAAAATAGTGTTGAAAAGTGGCTTGCCGTACCAACAATTGTTGCAGAAGTTGATGATATTTACTATTACAAAGGTGGAATGGAAATGCCGAGTTTTAAAAGTAATGAGTTAGATAGAACTTTTGATTCTGTACTATTTTTGCAATCTATTAGTAAAGATAAAGCAGATTTAGATGCCAAACCATTTATTCATGATGCTTCTGTTTTAGGTAAAGAAGTTCCTAAAAATTCAAATGAAAAACTCACAACTATTATTGAACCTGTTCTTGGTGGTATTTCTATTGAAGGACTTTTCAAAAACAAGGAACTTTATAGAGATAAATTAGTTAAAATCAGAGGTCAGGTTAAAAAATATAGTGCTCAAATAATGAGTAAAAATTGGATTCATTTACAAGATGGTACTGATTTTAATGGTGAGTTTGACCTTACGTTAACAACAAGTTCTGAAGTAACTGTTGGAGATATTGTAGTTTTAGAAGGTAAGGTATCTGTTGATAAAGATTTTGGTGCTGGTTATTTTTATAAAGTAATTATTGAAAATGCAGTGCTTATAAAGTAAAAAGATATTTTAAATCTTCTTAATAAAAAACCAGAAAAGAAATTCTTTTCTGGTTTTTGTTTATAATAAATAAATTACTTTTTTTTGAATGAATTTAGCAGAATAATCTTATTTCTTATGGCAGGTAAAACATAAAGAACTACCATCATTCGATTTCCAAAGAGATAATGATTTAGTTGCCGGACCAATAATAGCATTGCCATTTAATTTATGGCAACCAATGCATCCTTCAGTATTTCTAGATATATGAACATCATGACATGAAATACATTCAACTCTTCCATCTTTTAATAAATCTTGTTCAATAGTACCACCTAGTCCAGAAGGTGCAGTACTTGGGTTATGTAATTTAGTGTCTTTTGAGGCCATTGAGGAATTGTAATCTAAAGAAACAGGATGATGATTTTTTAAATTATAAAAATTTTTATTTGAATTTTTAAGTGAAACTTCATTAGTATTTCCTTGTTGATTTTCAATTGCTAAAGTGCCATCATGACAAGAAAGACACATTGCTGTGGATCCAGAGGGTTGCTCTGTATAACCATCTATAGCTAAACTTGTATACATTTCAAAAACAGTATGTTTCACTTTGTGATTCCATAATGGAATTTTTGAAATTTCAACTGTTTTTTTTATTGGAGTATGACAAGGTTTGCAATAGTCACTTCCATTCCAAGAAACATTTTTAAAATCATGATGACTTTGTTTAATTCCTTGTCCATTTATAAAACTATAAAATAAAAGCATACCTATAAAAACTACATTATTTTTAAGTTTTGTATTAATATTGACTAATAATTTCATAAATTATAAAATTAAATTTTAAAACAAATTTACTACACCTCTTACCTTTGATACTTAAGTTCTTTATGACATCCGCCTGCACAAGAGCCTCCATTTTCAAGAGAAATATATTTTAAAGGCATATCCCAGTCTCCAAATTTTACAGTTTCAGGAATTAAATGGTCATTAGCCGAACCATGTACATTATGGCAATTTTTACAAGTTCTACCTTTTTCTTTATTTAAATGAACAAAATGTAAATTTTTATCTCCATTTCTAAACTCAGTCATGTTAGTTTTTTCTTGAGTTAAAATATCTGAATCATGACAGTTAAAGCACAATTCATAATTATCTGTTTCAGGAAGTGCATAATTACTAGTCGGGTAAGCATATTTTAAGAAATTTGCACTTTTAGAAGCATGCGGGTCATGACAACCAGTACACCTTTTTTTAAGAGCAGGATGCTGAACTTTACTTTCTTTTAATAACTTACCAATATTGGTAATTTTTCTAGTGTCTATAGTAATGGTTTTATCATGGCAAGTTAAACAAAGTTCTCTTCCATTTGAAACTAATAATTTTTTTACTTTTGAAGAATGAGGTGTGTGACATTCCAAACAACCACCTTCTTTAGTTACTTGTGCATGAACAATTGTAGCTTTTTTTATTTTTTTATCCAATTTTTTATGACAAGATAAACATAGAGTTGGTGTTTTTGCAGATACTAATTTTGAATTATTAGAACTATGAACATCATGACATCCTAAACAATCCTTCTTTTTCTTAATAACAGTATGAATATATTTATTACTGGTAATAGTTGTATGTGTATCTTTATGACAAGAATAACATAATTCAGGACCTTGTTTAACTAATGTAAATCCTTCAATATTTTTTTGAGGGTGTTTTTGACCAGTGGATGTATGACAACTTGCACAATCAGTAGCTACAGGACCATGAATCATACTTTTACTCACAGTTTCTTTATGACATTCAATACAAGCTTTAGAGTTATTAGTATTTTGACTAAGTAACACTGTTTTTGGAATAAAAATACAGGCAATTAGAATTAACAAAGGAATTTTAAAATAAGTAAAGCCTGAATTTTCAATTTGTCTGTTTTTGATTGTTTTCATTTTTATGTTTATTATTAAATATGAGTATTATATATTAAAATTTTCTTGAAATACGTAGGTTAAACCTCTTAAAATCTAGTTGTTCATTATAAAATTCATTTTTATAAAGTTCTAGACCTGCTGTAATAAATAGCTTACGAAAGCGTGTTTGAAGCTGAATTCTTGAGGTAATTAAATTTAAATCAATTCCATCACCATCTTGTTTTAAGTAACTGCCTTGAAGACTAATGTTAGAAAGCCTACTAATATTAAAAGCAATATTTCCTGAAAGACTTATGTATTTTTGTTTATTTCCTTCCGTAATAATCATTTGATAATCGCGAATTGTACCATTCAAATTGTATAAAATATGTTGGCCTAAGTTTCCTTGAAGCACTAAATTATATCTTGTCAATCTATAAGGAAGTATGGTGCTTTCAAAATTATCATGCGCTATTTCACCACTAAGAAATCCGAAATTAAAACGGCCACCAAAAACATTTTGCGTATAGTAGTCAAATGTAAAATGATCAACATTTACAGGATTTAAAAAATCTTGATTACCATTCCTATAAAAGAATTCAATTTTTTGATTAAAAAAAGCCAAATTTGCACCGTAATTTGTAGTAACAGCGTTGTAATTATAGGAGCCTGGTTGAGAAGCAATATAATCAATATAAACGGATGAATTATTTGCAATTAGACCACCAGGAATTCGTTGAATTTCTAAAAAGTCATTTCTTGCGATTAGGATATAATCCAAATTTTCTTGATAAATAATAGTTCCTGTTACATCCTTAACAATTACAGTTTGTGCATCAACACTTTGGTTGTTCAATAAAAGTATTTGTCCGTCAGTTAATGTATAATCTTCATTAATTATTGTTAGAATTTGATTGTCACTAATTCTATCTTGTTCATTGGTGTTTAGTTTAAAATGGAGCGTTAAAAGACCCTTTAAAGGTATTTTTTTTACATACCTTACATCATAACTAGTTCTTATGTTCGTTTCATTAAACTCTGTATTTTTTAAGGTGTTGTACTCATAATTTGCACTAGTGTATAAACTTTGATAAAGTAAGTGTGATAATTGGGCACTGGTATTTTGTTGTTTTGTGCTAATGCTATTTTGGGTAATATCAAAATAACTATAATTTGAGTTGAAATTAAATTTCCAAGGGAGTTTAAAAAATAAATTTTCCAAAACTTGAAGACGTTTATAATCTAAATTGGTACCAACTTGGTCTTCTTTAGTAATCAGTGAGCTAAAATTATAATCCCTTTTTTTGTCAAAATAAATGTTATCATTTAATGATAATGACGTAATTTTATTTTCAATAGAAGTACCAGTTTGATTAAGGTTAAACGCTAAAAATTGATCATTATAAACATATTCATTTTGAGAATATAACAATTGGTGGGTGTCATTTTCCCCAAATGATTTAAATGTTCTTCCTTCTAAAGTTTTAGTTTCGGTTCTATAGGTTCTATTTGTTAATAATTCTTCTAAGTCAGAACTCCCTTGATTATAAGAAACAGTTATTGGTAAAAAATTATTAGTGTATGAAAAGGTACTTCCAAAACTTTTAAAGTTTGTTTTTAAGTTTGTTAAATTTTCACGATTGCTGTAACCTTCATTAAGACTAGCATATACTTTTAAGTTAATGGGATATTGACGAAAAAATGACAATTGGCCATAAAACTTTTTCAACGTATTCGTTTCAGCTTGGTCTGGAGCTACTAGTGACAAACGCTGTCCTGTTTCTGGGCTAAAACCAGCATCTAAGGTAACTTCTAAAAAATTTGGATGGTAAAAATAACTTTTAGAATTTAAAAATAATCCACCTGAAAAAAGTGTACTACTTAATTCTTCTGTAAAATTATTCCTTACAGTTTGTTGCTCCCAATAATCAGCATTAAAATTTAATTCTCCGTTAAGTGATGAAAGTTTCCAAAACGCAGGTTTAATTATGTTGTTTTGTGAAAAACTAACCAATGAAAACAGAAATAGAATGTATATAATAGTTGTACTTTTCATTCTTAATTACTTTATTAAAAGGAAATTAGAAGTTGTACCACCATGTGGGTTATGACATTTGGTGCAGTTTTCACCTTTCATGGTTTGATGGTATTTTTGTGCTTCAATTTCTTTAGGGTTGTGGCAATTATAACAAAGTTTTCTACCAGTAATAAGTAATAATTTTTTAGATGATGAAGCATGTGAATCATGACATTGTGAGCAGTTTTCACTAGCTATAGGGCCGTGTAAAATAGGTAGTTTCTTTTCAAAATTATCGTGGCATTTATAACAACTTCCTTTTTCTAAATTGAATTTTTTTGAGCTTCCATGTGGGTTATGGCATTCTATACAACTAGTTGAATTTATATCTTTATGAATTTCATTCTCAGTTACTTGTGTTGAATTATGACATTTAAAACAGAGTTCTTTTCCTTCTAACTTTAATAATTTTTTTAATTTTGATTGATGAGGGTTATGGCATTCTGTACAATTTCCTGTTGCTATAGGGCCATGGATATTTTCGTATTTTTTGTTAAAATCTTCATGGCATTGGTTGCACAAACCTGGCATTGGTAATTTTGTTTTCCCCATACTTTCTCTTGAATGGCAATTATCGCACTTACGTTCTTGGAAGGGAGCGTGTAATTTAAAAACGTTTTTGGCAACGGTAGAGTTTATAGCATTGGCCGAAATTAAATTTTTCGATATTGAATCTTTAATTATAGTTACCTCAACTTTATAAGGGTTAGGAACACCATCAAATAAAAATGATTTTACATTATAACTTAATTTAGGTGAACAAGCCCAAAACAAGGAAAATGATAAAATAAATAAAAAGTATACAAAGTATTTTGAGGTTTTTCTTTTCATTTTTTTGTTAAAATCAAGTTTCACTTATAAATTTAAAAAATTGTGTTTTTTAGTTTATTTTTTTTTTTTTGAATTGACATTTTTTATTTTAGGTTCTATACGCCCATACACATTTATTTTATCAGGACCATACTGGTTAGCAACTATAATTAAATATTTTAACTCATAATTTGGGTCAACATATTTTTTAAAATAGTTTATGTCTTCATAGTTTATAGCTACTGAAGTTGGCAACCACATATCACCTTTACTTACATAATGTCCTCCAAAAAAAAGTAAAAGTTGACCTTCTTTATTAAAAACTTGTACATTTTCAAAGCTAGCATCTACCACATATATATTTTCTTCTTTATCTACAGCAATACCTTTTGGACGGACAAAATCACCAATATTTTTACCATATTGTCCTACGGTTTTAAGGTAGTTGCCTTCGAGTGAAAATATTTTTACATCTCCACTTCCCATATCACTTACATATATTTTATCTTTAGAAGCTGTTATATTTGTAGGCATGTATAAATAATCCTGATCTCCAGATTCAGATTTAGGAAAATAGTACTCAAATTTATAGGTAGCTTTATCATACACATTAATACGGTTCTTACCTAAATCAGCCACAAATATTTTATTGTTCTGAACAACTACAGAAGCCGGTTTTTCGTTTTCTTCTTTTCCAAACGAATTCACATAGTTTCCTTCAGCATCAATTACAGCAATTTTTTGTAAACCTAAATCTGCAATGTAAAGTGTGTTATTTTCATCTACATAACCATTAATAGGTTTATTTAACTTAAAGGTGCCTTTTGGTGCAAAATAGTTAAATTCATTTTTAGCATAATCTAAAATTTCTAAACCTCCGCCAAGTGCAATATCAAAAACATACAGTTTTCCGTTACGCATATAAACACCATAAGGTTTGTAAATAGGTAATGCTTTTTTTTCTCCTATGACTGTTTTTTCTAAAGCTGTTTGTTTTTTTGTAATATCTAATGATGTAGTTATACTTGTTAAATACTGAATACGTGCTGTATCTGGTGCTACAGGATATAAAATACTTTTTATAGAGGAAGTTTTATTTAGTTTAGGTGAACACGAGAGCATTAAGATTGATAACAGCGTAAAAATTGAATATTGGATATAAGTTTTGAAATTCATTAGATATTGATTTTTTGAATTACGAGTAATTAGTTAGTTTAAAGTATAAAAGTAGCTATAATTCAAATAATAAGATATGATTAAAATCACTTTTTGAAACTTGGCAAAAGAGATTAATTATGTAAATGAAACTAAATTAAAAAATTGATTAGCAGGGTTTAACTTTTAATAAAAAAAAGGAAAACAAGCGTAAAAAAAGGGGCAATTTGCCCCTTTTTTTTAGTTTTAATAAAATTCTTATTTATTATGGCAAGTTAAGCAAAGTGCACTTGCAGCATTACTTTTAACTAATAACTTAGCAACACCTGAACCATTATGAACATCGTGACAAGAAGAACATTGCATTTTATTAGCCAATAATAAATCTGCAGTAATCATTCCACCTAAACCAGATGCAGTAGTTGTTGGGTTAAATAAACCACCATCAGTAGTTGCTAAAGCAGCATCATAAGCAAAAGATACAGGGTGATCGTTTGATAAATCAGTTCCTAAATTTTTATTACCTGTAATTACATTAGTTCCAAGTGTTTGTCCATTAAAGTTATCAACTTTTGTTACACCATCATGACAGCTTAAACATAATTTTGAAGCACCATCTGGTTGAGCAGCTGTTGCATCAAATGATGGAGATATTACATTAGTGTATAAGGTAAAAGATTGTATAGTTACTTCGTGGTTCCAAAGTGGTGCAGTTAAACCAGTAACGGCATTGTGAGGGGTGTGACATACTTTACAAATTTCACCTGAAGCATTCCAAGTTTTTGTTGAGAAATCATGAGCTGAACCAGCAATGTTTTGTCCAAATGTAGCAACTGTTATAAATGCTACAGCGATAAGAGTAATTAGTTTTTGAGTTTTCATTTTTATTGTTTTTTATGTTAAATAAATGTTATTTTTTTAATACTATACAAATTTAAGGATGATAAATAGGTTAAAAGATGATTTTTATCAGGTTATGTAACATTTATTACTTTTATTTTAGTTTATTATGTGTATGGTAATTATTTTAAAGCAAACGGTAGCTTAAACTCAATATTAGGTTCGGTTTACATTAAAATATTTTTTATGGTTAACTTTTAATAGTTCCAACTATTATGACTGGCACCATGACATCTCAAGGTACAGTCACCTCTTCTTGTGCCAGTATCTCTAAATCGTATAACACCGTTAACAGCTGTTACCACATCAGTTCTAAAATTTATAGTGTTAGAATTGTTGGTGCTGTTTCCTTGCGTGCTACTAACCCCGTGCGAATCATGGCAAACACTGCAAGGAGTTCTTTCACCAACAATATGCTTTCTATGTTCTTTAAAAGTATTAATATCATTAATAATATTATTTCTATTATGGCAACTATAGCAAAGGGCATAAGCTGTTGAAGATTCTGACGTATTATCAGTTGTAGTATAATTGAGTTTTAGCATATATTGGTTGGTAGAACCATGAGGTCCTTTAGGTTCTGTAGTACTATTACTTGCATGGCATGCAGTGCAATACAATATGGTGCTTCCAGTATTAGGAGATATTAGGTTTGCGGTAACTTCGGAGTTATTTCTGGCACCAACTATTGGGTGATAAGAAGGGTTCGTAGTTGCAAATTCTAAGCGTACATTGTTTTGAACAATTTGTCTTGGCAAGGCTGGTGCTGGTGCCCAAGAATTACCTGCATGGCATTTATAACAAATTTCATAAGCATTGGTAGCAACTGCTACTGCATTACCAGCTTGGTTAATCCCTTTTACACCAATACTGGTTCCATTTACAAACGGCGCTACAGCTGTTGTTGCATTGGAAGCATGCGGGTTATGGCAGTCTACACATTCAACATGTTTTGTAGTTACCGAGTTTGCTTCAATAGGGTCATGAGTACCTGTGTAGCCCGCAACATTATGTTTGTAAGTTTTTGCAAACTGTGCCTGAATATTAGTACCAGCTACATTGCCATTGTGGCAATCTAAACAATTATTTTCTTCAGGTAAATATTTTAATAAACGTGCTTTTCCATTAGCATTATGCGGGTCATGGCAATTAGCACAAGCATTTTGTGTAACATTTGTATATGGTGCATCTACATGCGCCCATGGGCTTGTACCCGAACCATTCCAAGTTTTAGTAGAGGTTTTGTGTGTGCTACTTACCCAATAAGTTTTATCATGGCATTGTAAACACAGTGCTGAAAATTGTGTAGATGCTAACAAAAATTTTGGATTTGCTTCTTTATGTGGGTCATGGCAAGAAGTACATTGCATTTTAGAATTTTTATCCAATATGACACCACTTAAAGGAGGTGTTTTTAATTGTCCATCTGCTGCTGCCAATGCTGCATTATAAGCAAAAGAAATAGGATGGTCGTTAGACAAATCGGTTGTAAGGTTAGCTTTTCCAGTAATTTTTAAGTTTGTCATGGCTATAGGCGAAACTCTGCTTACCACATCCCCTAAAGCAATGGTACCATCATGGCAGGATAAACATAAAATAGAACTACCATCAGGTTGGCCAGGCAGTGCATTTAAAGTAGAACTATTATATAAGGTATAAGTACCACCATTTACATTTCTATTCCAAAGTGGTGCTTTTGGGGTACTATTATGTGGAGTGTGACAAAAAATACAGATTTCATTTTCAGTAGTTGCCTTCATGGTTCCTATACCACTTACAGATAAATTGTGTTTTGAAGTTACTATAGATTGTGCGTTTATAGAAAAAGTGAAACAAAATAAAATAATCGAAATTAGGGTTGTCGTTTTTTTCATTTTTTTAATTTTTTTTAATACGTTGAAATAATTGAATCCTCGCATTGTACATATCGGCTACATAAATAAAATCATTGTCATCAATATATATACCAGCAGGCATCCAAAATTGTGCTTTGTTTCTTCCTTGTTCTCCAAACTGATACAAGTAGTTTCCTGAAATGTCAAAAACTTGCACAGTATTGTATAATGCATCTGTAATATAGATACTTCCTTTAGAATCTGTTGCAATGCCTTTGGGTCTTGCAAAATAACCTGTAGCATTTCCTGCTTCACCAAATATAGAAATTACATCTCCATTTTTGTTGAACACCTGAACTCTAAAATTTAAGGCGTCAATAACATAAGCATTTCCAATTTTATCAATCCAAATGGAAGTTGGAAAATTAAATTCACCAGAAGCATCACCTCTTTTTCCAATAGTTTTAATAACTTCACCTTTCTCATTTAAAATAGAAATTTTATGCGCGGCAGTTTCTACTACCCAAATTTCATTTGAAACAGTAGAATAAGCAATACCTGTTGGTTGTTGTAATGTTAGATTTGAGTTTAAAATGTCCAGTCGTTTTTCTTCTTTGGTATATTTATAAATGGCATTTAAACGAGAGTCGGTTATTAAAAATTCTCCAGAAGGGGTTTTGCAATAACCTACTAATGAAGGGAAATTGATGCCGCTTTTTTTAAAAGCTTTTGCTAGTTTTTTTTCATTATTTGTAATTTCAAAAAGCATTCCACTTCCTTGATCTAAAATTGAAAAGTCATTGGTATTTGTCGCTATAATTGCTATAGGTTTCGTAATTTCTGGACTATTTTTTTCTCCAAAAAGAAATCTTGTAAGCCACCCTTTTTTGTTGATTTTAGCATGAGTATCAACTACAGGAAATTGACCAATCCATTGAATATCATATAATTCAATAGAATCATTTTGTTGAGTATTATTGGTTTGACCCATACTATTTAAGGAAATAAATAGTATGATAATACTTGATAAAAGTTTTATATTTCGGATGTTTAACATTTAAGTTAATTTGGGTTGTTAAAATTTAAACTAAAAAAATGGTTATGCAAAGTTATTAGTTATAATTTGAATTTAAAGTGATAAATATCAGTAGAATTAAAGTATGAATACGTCAATAATTTTAAAAAAAAATTATAAAAAAGTGATTGTTTATTTTAATAAATTTAATAAAAAACGAAATTTTTATATCTGATTGTAACGTTGTTATTTATCTTAATTATTCAGCCAAAGTTCTTAAGTAATTTATAATTAACCAACGGTCTTCATCATTCGGTAATTTTTTTGTAAACTTAGGCATGTCATCTCTTCCAATGGTAGTTTTATAGAATAATGAACCATCAGTTTGTGCTTGAAATTCTGCGGATGAAAAATCGCCTAAATCACCGTCTAAATCTTCACCTTTTGGCCCATCTCCATAACCTTCAGCTCCATGACAAGATTTACAATGTTTGGTATATAATGATTTTCCAATTGACAAATCTATTTTAGGATTGGTTGGGTTTTTCATAGTTTTGTAATTTGCTGGTACCACCCAATTTGAAATGGAAATTTTATTTTTGGTTGGTTCAACATTTACTGTTTTTTCAATGTTGATTTGGGTTGCTTCTGTTTTCTCTTTAACAGATTGAACAACTTCCTTTATAGGTATAACTTCTTTTTTAGCTTCTTTTTTTATAGGAATAATTTGTTGAGTTACTTGGGATGTTGGGGCTGGTTCTTTTACTTCAACAATTGTTTTTTTCTTAATATCAATAACATTTTTGATTTTAGTTTCAGTGGTTGTTTTTGACGAAGTTAATTCTATCTCTTTTATACCTTCAACACCTTTAATAGATGGTGAAATTTTGTTAGAGTCTACTTCTTTTTTCACCTCTTTTGTTAATTCCTTTGAAGGTGAAATTTGGTGTTCCTCTTTTTTATTTTTGCATTGAAAAAAAATTAGTAAGATGCTTAATAAACCAATGCTATATATTTTTTTCATGGTGATAAAAATTAAGATTTATATTTTTTTAAGTGCAATTAAAGTTACTAAAAAAAAGCTGAACTTTTAAGTTCAGCTTTTAGTTTATATATTTAATATTAGATTTGTTGTTAACTTTATTATTCAGCTAAAGTTCTTATATAGTTGATGATTAACCACCTGTCTTCATCATTTGGTAATTTTTTTGTAAACTCAGGCATGTCATCTCTACCAGTAGTAGTTTTATAGAATAATGCACCATCAGTTTGTGCTTGAAATTCTGCAGATGAAAAATCGCCTAAATCACCGTCTAAATCTTCACCTTTTGGGCCATCTCCATAACCTTCAGCTCCATGACAAGATTTACAATGTTTAGTGAATAATGATTTTCCTATAGCAACGTCAGTTGCTGCATCTACTGGATTTTTCATTGTTTCATATTTTGCAGGTACTTTCCACTCTTCTTGAACAAAAGATGTGAAAGAATACAATGCAAATGATAGAATTCCGATAATTGATAAAATTTTAAGTGTTTTCATGTTTTTTAATTTTACGATTTTGTTATTTTAAATAAATTAGCGATTAAATATATAATTAAACCCCATATACCAAATATTAATATATTTGGGAATATAAGCAAGAATAAAGGTGTTCTATTTCGAGGTGACCACATGGTTCTTTGATCAAATGTAGATTCATCAACTATGTGTGTGCCAACTGGGGCATTAACTAAGGCTTTTACAGTTCCAAATTCATCGCTGTCATTCAAAACTACTTCAATAGTTAAATTGCCATTAACACCAGGAATTCCTTCTGGAATAGGTACAAGGATTGTGCCATCTTCATCAGTTTCATTAAATTCTTTGATAACTAAAGGTTTAAACAATCGTTGTACTACAACTTTTAAAGATTGACCAGCAATTATACTGTCTGTAAACTTATTGACAAGTGTTGCTGTTACATAATTAATACTGTCTATAGTAACGAGTTTGGCATCAATGTTTGCATTTTTAAAGCTTAAGCTTTTTGAAGCTCTTTTAAAACTTTCGTTACCATCAAATGAGATTTCTATGTTGTAAGTATTTGTAGAATCTGGCTTTATAGAATTTAAATTTTTTAAGGTAAACCTAGCTTCGCCATCCATATTAGTGGTTATTTTACCTAATTCCAGTTGTTCATCACCTAGCACATTAAAAATAACTAATTCAACTTTAGAAACAGGAACATTTTTCCTATCAACCTTTGCACTAGCTTGAATGTCAAAATAAATTTCATTATTCATTATTTTAACATAGTTGGCTTTTAATCTAACCTTGTCTTTTTTTGCTTTTTGTGCAAAACTTGAAGTGCATAAAAACACACTTAATACAACAAGAAAAAAGTGGCGTATTATATAGTTGTTTCTCATGATTTGGTGTTTTTATTTTGTTCTAATTCTTCTTGCTCATCCGCAGTCCTTTGAATAGGTATTATTGGCAAAAATCTTATTAATAGTGTAATAATTAATAATGCCATAGCTAAAGTTCCAAATGTAACTAGCCATTCTCCAAGACTTGGAAAATAATGATGCCAAGATTCAGGTACACCTTGAATTGGTAAAAAAGGATGTAGTAGAGTTGGGGTAACAATTAAAAAACGTTTCCACCAAGACCCTAAGACAACAATTAATCCAAGATAAAACATTGCTTTTGGTTTTCTCCCTTTTTTAAATAGCATTACTATTATTGGAATAATTAATCCTACAATTAAAACTATCCAAAATAAGATTGAATAAGCACCTGTAAACAACATTTTTAAGTGAATTTCCTCAGCTTTAGGAGGAGTATAAGCGGGAATCAAATATTCATTGATGTTAAAGTAAAGGTATAATAGACATGCCAAGGCCAAAAATTTCCCTAATTTATCAAAATGAAAATCAGTAATGTAATTTTCTAGCTTATATACTTTTCGCACTACAAAAACCACTACTATTAAAGCTCCTAAACCAGCCACAAGAGCCCCTGAAATAAAATAGGGTCCCATATCTGTACTGTCCCAACCAACTCTGTAAGTAGTTGAAAACAACCAGGCATCAATAGTTTGTAATATTAATCCGAGAGGTAAAATTAGCAGTGCTATTAATTTAATGGATTTTTGTTGAATTTTTATTTGTTTCTTTGATCCTGTCCAATTCAATGAAAATATTCCATACCACTTACTCCAGGTAGGTTTTTTGTCTTTAAAATGATTTTTAAGAATTGCAAAGTCTGGTATTAGAGGGAAAAATAAAAGCAAAATACTAGCAACCATAAAAGTTGGAATAATTATAACATCCCATGTAATAGGCGATTGCATTCTTCCATGAATAAAGAGGTTTAATAACCTATCTGGTCTACCCATATCAAGCATAATGGTTATTCCTGCCATAATTATTGATGCAACACAAATAATTTCGGCAATTCTAACAATTGGAGTTCTCCAAGTATTTTTCGTAAGTCTTAAAATTGCTACTGTAGCAGAACCTACAAAACTTGTTGCTACAAAAAACACAAAGTTAGAGATGTAAATTCCCCATAGCGCATAGTCGCGCATGTTGGTGGTTATTTGTCCTTCTATTAATTCTTCTATATAGGCGATAGCTCCAATTATGACAACTAAAAGTAAAAAACCTGTCCAGATAACACCTTTTCTTTCAAATTTTGATGGTGCTAAATCAGTTAATAATGTATCGTAATTTTTCATGTTTATTCAGGTTTTTCTACAGATTGAAATTCATTATAATTTTCTAAACCATCTTCAAAATTTACTAACCTATCAACAGGTGGTAAATAATAAACACTAGGTTGCGTTCCTAAACCTTCCATTAATCTATATCCAGATTTATCTTTTAATAATTTACTAAATCTTAAAGTTTCCTCTCCATTTGTAACAGTATCTTCATATTTGTCTCCAAAGTAGAAAACGCCATTAGGGCAAGCTGTAACACAATGAGGCAATTCATTATCTTTTACTTTATGCGGGCAAAAATCGCATTTATCAACAGTTCCCTTTATACTTGGTAAACCTGCATGTTCAGGAGATGATTCCATAGGTTCGCCTCCCATAGTCATTATAATCTCACCTTGATCGGGTTCTTTCCAGTTAAAAACTCTTGTAGAGTATGGACAAGCTGCCATACAGAAGCGACAACCAATACAGCGTTCATTGTCAATTAAAACTAACCCGTCCCTTCTTTTAAAAGTAGCGTCTACTGGACAAACGGTTACACAAGCAGGTTGATCGCAATGTTGGCAGAGAGTAGGCATCCAGTATGGAGCTGTCTCTTCTGATTCTTGCATTTTGTAAACCTTCAGCCAAGCATTATCACCTGTAATGTAATGGTTTTTGTTACAAGCGCTTTGGCATTTCAATGCATTTTTACATTTTGCCAAATCTATAACCATTACAAACTTTCGGTTTGGCATTCCTTCTCTTACATTGTATTCTTCATGTTTTTTAGAATTATCCATTTCCATAACTTCTGAGGAATCTACTTGTATTATAGTTCCGTCAGTTGTCATTAACTCCATTTTATCACCTGAACTTTCATCGGTTTGGGCATTTAATTTGGAAGCTAGTTTAGTTAAGCCAAGTCCGCCAATTGCAGTTACTAAGCCTATTTTTAACCCATTGTCAAGAAATTTACGTCTTGAATTAGTTTTATTGTTTTTCATAAGTAGTAATCATTAAATAGCATTAAAGTTTTCTCCCTAACCAGCTTAAAAGCGATTGATTGGAAACATTTTTCTTAATTATTTTTGCGTTTTTTAAGGTACTTACTTTAACTTTTACTGCAGTACCGTCAGGCTTTAGTAAAGTTTGATACTCTTCACCAGCTTTTTCCTTTTGAAGAGTTGTTTCTTGTGTAGTTGATTTACCAAATCCTAAAAAGGGTAGTAATAAACCACCTACTAATATGGGAAGTATACCTCTTCTTGAAATTGATGTCTCTTTTTTAGTTCTAGTCATTTTTAAACTTTTTTTAAAACAGTAAAACAATGGAAATTGAGGGGTTATTTATATTGTTTTACTATTTAGGTTATGTATTTTTAGTTAAAAGTTATTTTAATTGTTTTTAAAGACGTTATAAAAGTAAGTACATCCTTAATTTTAGAGTATGATTTTAGTCATATCTCAATAAAAATTAAATTGTTGAAAATGAGAAGAGTATCTGTTATTTAGATTAATTATAATTAATTTTTGACTTTTTTAAGTCATATTTGTTACAAAAGTGTGCAAATGTTGTTTTCAAAATGTATCAAACAAAAAATAGGAGCTAAACTCCTATTTTTTTAAAATAACAATTCAATATAATTAAAAATTATAATTTCTGGTAATGTTAAATCCTATCATAAAATCTCCATTAAAGAAATCATTTTGGTTAAACATAATATTTTTTTGTTGTACTAAACCGTTATAATTTGTTAACATAATTTGAAATACGTGAGCAGATGTTGAAAATTCTGCACCAATACTTATTCCTGGTTTAGGTTGATTACTATCAAATTGTGTAATTGGTTGTGTGTAATCTAATATTATAGCTGATTGAGCGCTTATTTTCATTCTACCTCCAAAAGCAATTGCAACCATGTCATTTTGCATTGATTTATCAACAATATTGTAATGTGATATACTTGGAGCAAGTTCTAAAGATAAATTTTGACCGAATTTTTTAGCAATAATTAATTGGCTAAAATAAGAGTACCTATTTTGTGTTGCACTAAAGTTATCTCTTTTAAGAGCACTAGCAGTAAAATTTCCATAATAAGAAATACTTATTGGCATGCTATTTGAACGTGTTTGTCTTAATAAAGCAACTTTTAAGTTAAAATCTTGTAATCTATCAAATTTAGTGGTTCCATAACCAATAGTTACTCTATCAAGTATTGCATAAGATAACCCTATACGAATATTAGATGGAGCCCAAAAACCAGCCATATCATTACTACCACCATTAATTAACCCAAATCTGTGAGACATTTGCACTTCTAACGTATTTTTTTGAAATAATACATTGGTTGGATTGTCTATAAGGGTAGCACCTTCAAAAGCAGGTCGTTCTAATTTTTCTTTTACTTTAATTGAGTCTTTATCTTGTGCATTTGCAAAAAATGGAAGAGCCAATAAAATAAAAAGTAATTTTATATAATTTTTCATATCTATATTCTTAAAATTTAATTATTTTTAGCTCCTTGATTAATCCAAGCTTTTAATAAAGCAAGTTGATCTATGCTAGGTTCGTTACTTAACGGTACTTGAATTGGGTGATTTTTACCAGGAAGTTTATTATATAAAATGCTATTAGCAGCATCACCTGCTGTAACATATTTAGGTACCAATTGATTATAAGAATTTCCTACTGTTAAATTTAAAGTGTTTGAAGAAGTATGACAGCCAGTGCAAAGTGCAAATATTGGTTGTATATCAGTAGCAAAATAAATTACTTGAGTAGCAGGAATATCAGGTACAGGAACAATTATTTCTACTGGAAACTCATCATAATAACACGAATTCATTAGCAAGCTTCCGCAAACGATTATTAATATTTGAAATATTTTTTTCATAATTTTCTGTTTAAATGTTATGAATTAAAAGTTCATAACTAAGTAATAATAAGTAATTTTTAAAAACTCAGGAGTAAATTATACTCCTGAGTTTACTATTATTAATTTATGGTTGTAATGCATCAATAGTATTTGGTAAAAGAGCATCTACATAAGCTGGGTTATGTACACCTTCACTTCTGTCTTCCTCAACTAATAGAAAATTCCAAGCTGCTTGAGCATCAAGAAAATTATACAAACCAGGTACTGAGCCACCATTAATTACAATACCAACATGAGTAACTGGAGTAACACCGTCTGCTTCAAAAACAGGTTGATAATCACCATTAGAATCTTTCGCAATATCTTGTCCAACAACATTTGCTAATAAACCTGCCAAGATTTCTAATCTATCTAAAGTTTCAGTTTGGAAACCTTCGTGGTCGAATGATGTAGCATCAGGGAAAGTTGAATTGTCATGACATGCTACACAGGTGCCTCTAGTAGGGAAAAATGTATGAGTTCCATCAGAACCATCGGTAGTTTCTCCCATATGGCATGCTACACAAGAAGCTTGTGTTCTATGTGTAGAAGTGTTAGGTGCAGGATATCCTATTAATCCAGCAATTTCTGCTCCTTGTATTCCTTCTAACATAGTAGCTTGTGGTCCGTGATGAGGTCCCCAATACTTACTTGTTACCATAAATTTTCCATCTACAGTATTTTCTACAGCAGGAGGTGCAGTTCTAGGTTGGTGACAATTAATACATGTATTACTTGTACCTAATGGATTACTAACATTTTTTAAATCTACAGTATAAGTAGGATCTGTAATTAACTGTATTGGATCAATAGTTCTTAAAGCAAAATCGTTACCATCATTTACAAAATCGAATGATCTATGTACATTATGGCAAGTTGTACAAGTAATAGCTTGTGGTACAGCAAATGGTTCACTTACTATTCCAGTATCTACAAATTCCTGAAACCCTTGACTTGTGTGACATCTTGCACACGCAGTTCTGTTTCCATACTCAGGTAATGTTTGAGCGTTATACATTACTGTAACATTAAAATGGTTAGATGTTTCATAAGCAGCATGAATTGGATCTCTATCAGCATTACTATGACAAGAGATACAAACCGCCGCACTACTATCAACCCCGTCAACGCCATTTGTTCCATTTATACCATTCGTACCATTAGCTCCTGCAGGTCCAGCAATCGGATCACTTGTACATTGAATAAACATAAAACTTGACACCAAGACCATCAAGAATCCTATTAATTTTAAATTTTTCATAATTTAGATATTTGTATTAGATATTTGTTTTAATTTAAATCTTATATAAATTTAGTTACATAATTATAGTTTAATAATGATAAAAGTCATTCTTTTTAAAATTTTAAAATATTGATTGTCAGAATAATAAGTTATATATAAAATCATTCTAAATAATTTTAACATTATTTTAAGCCATAAAAGGAATATTTATACGTTACCATTGTTACATAGTGTATTTTTAATATTTTTACTATAATAGTTTAAATAACTTGTTGTGTGCAATTAGTTTTTGATCTAAATTTTTCATCAATTCGAGCAATAATTCTAAAAAACTATGAACCAACCTAGCCCATCCTCATTCTTTTCCTTTTATCAAATTTATTTTTTTATAGTTGAACCCAAGGTGTTATTAATAATAAAATAGTTTAAATACTAAATTAAGTACAATTTTGTGTTGATTGACAATTGTTTTTTTGTGAAAGTGGTAATGTGAAGATAATTTATTTTTTTATATAAAATAAGTTGATTATTAATAGGAAGCTTATAATTTTTGTAAATTTGCAAAATCTAAAAAAATTATAGAATGGCAAGATTTGAAGTGAAACTTCCTAAAATGGGGGAAAGTGTTGCAGAAGCAACTATAACCTCTTGGTTAAAAAATGTTGGAGACACTATTGAAATGGATGAAGCTATTGTTGAAATAGCAACTGATAAAGTAGATTCTGAAATCCCTAGTGAGGTTGAGGGCACTTTAATTGAAGTATTATTTGATGTAGATGCGGTTGTAAATGTAGGAGAAACTATTGCTATTATAGAAACTTTAGGAACTACTGATGAAAGTACTACTGAAGTTCCTGAATTAAAAAAAATGACTCCTGAAGCAACAATTCTTAAAAAAGAGGTTGAAGAGGCCACTACAACTACAACAATTGATAAATTTTCTGCATCAGGAAAATTCCTTTCACCCTTAGTTCGGAATATTGCATCTACTGAAGGTATATCTATGGAGGAATTAGAAGCTATTGTAGGTACAGGTAAAGATGATAGAGTTACTAAAAATGATATTTTAGCCTATATTGAAAGTGGTAGCATTATTACTCAATCTGATGAAACAAATGAAATAGTTAAAACGCAACAACAAAAAATAGAAAAAAAGGAAGTAACCAAAACAGCAACTCCAATTTCTGTGAATGGTGAAGATGAAATAATTGAAATGAGCCGAATGGGTAAATTAATTGCACATCATATGGTGGCTTCCGTTCAAACATCAGCACATGTTCAATCCTTTATTGAAGTTGATGTTACCAATATTGTAAAATGGAGAGATCGTGTTAAAGATCAATTTTTTGCGCGTGAAGGTGAAAAAATAACCTATACACCTATTTTTATGCAAGCTGTAGCTACTGCAATAAAAAAATTTCCAATGATTAATATTGCTGTTGATGGTGATAAAATTATTAAAAAGAAAGCTATAAATTTAGGAATGGCTGCGGCACTTGCAGATGGAAATTTAATTGTACCTGTAATTAAAAATGCAGATCAACTAAATTTGGTTGGTATGACGAAAGCTGTGAATGCTTTAGCAAATAAAGCACGTTCAGGTAAATTGAATCCAGATGATATTCAGGGAGGAACTTATACGATTACTAATGTTGGAAGTTTTGGAAGTGTTTTTGGAACACCAATTATTAACCAACCACAAGTTGCTATATTAGCTTTAGGAGCTGTTAGAAAAGTACCTGCTGTTATAGAAACATCAGAAGGTGATTTTATTGGGATTAGACATAAAATGTTTATTTCCCACTCTTATGACCACAGAGTTGTAAATGGCGCACTAGGAGGAATGTTTATAAAAACGATAAAAGAAAATTTAGAAGCTTGGGATATTGCTACTTCTTATTAAAAAATAACTTTTTTAAATTTATTTAATTTTTTTATCTTAACCCGTTGTGCATTTTGGCTATTTAAACTTAATGCAACGTCTGTTCGAGTGATTTTTGATAAAAAATTGTATCGAGAACTATTGTTTTTTAATAAAATTTCTATTCTCGATACTAATTTTAAGTCTAAAAAGCCTAAAATTAACTCGAATTGACGAAATTTAATCAAAATGCACAACGAGTTATCTTATTAATGGTTTAAAAATCTGAAGGTTTTATGATCTCCATATTTTATAGAACGGTTAGATATTTGCAATTAGTAACCATTAAACTAATTATAAAAAGTACTACTTTATGTATGCTTTAATCCAATAAACAAAATGATATAGTGCATATATATATTAATTTGGGTAAGGCAACATTTTTTTATCTTCGTATGAAGAGGATACTATGATAAAAATCAGCATTCAATAAAAATTTATAATTTACTTTTGTAACAAATATCACATATTTATTGTGTAAAATAACAAACCCATTTGGTTAATTAATTTTTTTTATTTTATTATGTATAATAAATACAAAGTTGTCCCTGTTATAACCATTTTTATTTTTTCATTATTTATCTTAAAAGAATATTTCTTTGAGATATCATATAGCTTTTTTTTAAATTCCCATTATTATACGATCTCATTAATTTCTGCACTATTATTTATACTTAATTGTAGCTCTATTTTACTTTTAATTAGAAAATCATTACGGAATAAATATAAAAAAGTTATCTATTTATTAACCATTTCAATTCTTATACTCAGCACATTTACCTTAGTTGATTATGTAGGTAATGGAGGATATAAAATAGATAGTTATGAGTACATAAAATGGTTCAAAATGGCAATTTTAACCCTTTTTATATTGCTTAATACTTCTATTTTACTTTATAAATCAAAAAGTATCTTACTTTTATATGTAAGAAATTGGAGTTCGATTGTTGTTTTACTTGTAACATCAATTTTATTGATATTTTTTTCAAACCATATTAATCAAGATTTTGTTTTCCTAAATATTTCTCCATTATTAAGTATATTTTTTTTATGGAATTTATGTTTAGTTTACATGTCTGTTTTTGATTTTAATACATTTCCATTGACTTTAGTAAAAGGCGATAGACCTGATAAAAATTTAATTCGATTTTTCGCTCCTTCCCTTTTTCTATTTATACTATTTTACAATTCAATTAAAACCTTTTTAATAAATGACGGAGTAAATCCTTATATTGATTATTTCTTTGTTGTTTTTGTTGTCTTATTAGGACTTACAGCTGTTGTTGTAACTTCAAAATATTTAGGAAATGACTTAACTAAGTTTAAAAATTATCACTTAGAGACACTTGATAATTTATTAGAAGGATTTTTTGCTACGAATATAGAAGGAGGACTATTATCTTATAATAAAGAGTTTAGTAACATATTTGGTATAGACGCTTCTTTAAATTTATTAGGAGCCAATTTTTTTGATTTGTGGATAAATCAAGATCAAATAAATGCATACAATGAAAAACTTCTATCAGAAGGATTTGTAAAAGATTTTGTTGTGACCTTGCATAAAATTCATAGTGGTAAAATGATTATTAAAATATCTTCTAGATTGTTTAAAGATAACCTAGGTAATCCAATTAAAATTGAAGGGGTTTTTCAAGATGTTTCAGGAGAATATAAATTAAGAAACAAACTAGAAGAAAGTGAAGAAAAATTTAAAACGCTTGTTGTTAATAATGAAGAAATAATATACTTATTCAACTCTGAGGGTAAAATAATTTTATCAGAAGGAAAAAGTAAGGAAAAATTAGAGCGATTACTTGGTCCATTAATTGGGCAAAATATTTTTGAATTTTATAAAGAGTATCCAACTATTATTAAAAATATAAATAAAGCATTAAAAGGAGAGAAAACTATTTCAGAGGACAAAATAATTACAGAATGGTTCAAAAATATTTTTACACCATATTTAGATTCTAAATCCGGTGAAAACTATATTTTAGGGATGAGTATTAACATATCAGAGCTTATTTTAGCTAAGGAAAAAGCAGAAGAAAGTAATCGATTAAAATCTGCTTTTTTAGCGAATATGAGCCACGAGATTAGAACTCCAATGAATGCCATTCTTGGTTTTTCAGACCTTTTAGCCGCAAAAAATATTTCGGAAGGTAAAAAAGATAAGTACAATGAGCTTATTAATAAAAGTGGAAAACGATTGCTAAATATTATCTCCGATATAGTTAATATTTCTAAAATTGAGGCTAATGAGATAAGTATTAAATTAAAGCCAACTAATTTAAACCACTTTTTAAATAATATAAAAGGTCAGTTTAAATTGGCAAATCAGGCTGAGTTAGATGTAGAACTACTATTAAAATGTGCATTATCTGAAAGCCAATCAATACTTTTAATAGATGAAGATAGATTGGGACAGATTATCTGTAATTTACTTGAGAATGCCTTTAAATATACAAAATTTGGAATTATTGAATTTGGTTATGCCCTAAATGATGATTGTCTGCAATTTTATATAAAAGATACAGGCTCAGGAATTAAAAAACAGGATCAAGAAATAATTTTTAATCGTTTTGTTCAATCTGATAATGAAGTTTTTAAAAAGGCTAAGGGAACAGGCTTGGGGTTATCAATTACTAAAGGATTGGTTGAACTCATGGATGGTAAAATATGGCTAGAATCTGAATTAAATAGTGGTACATGTTTTTATTTTACAATTCCTTATCTAAAAACACAAACTCAAACCCAAACAGAAGAAATAGGTGCTACTATATTAATATCGGAGAATGAGCAAAATTCAAAAAAAATGGAGGCGCTAATCGTTTTAGTGGCTGAGGATGAAGACCCAAATTTTTATTATCTTGAAGAAGTATTGAGCTGTTTAGGTATTAATGTACTTAGAGCTGAAAATGGTATTGAAGCAATTGAGAAATATAAATCAAATAAAATAGATTTCATTTTGATGGATATAAATATGCCAAAAATGAATGGGTATGAAGCAGTAGCTGAAATAAGAAAATTAGATGGAAATATACCAATTATAGCACAAACTGCTTTTGCAATGAAAGAAGATCGGCTTAATGCCATTGACTCAGGTTGTACGGACTATATAGCAAAACCTATAAATCGTCATGAGTTAAGGAAAATGATTGAAAAGTATACAAGTAATAATTTGATTCTTTCAGCTTAAAAAGCGATTTCAATAAAATTAATAGTGTAACTTTATATCTTAATTATTTGTTTTTTGGAACTTTTAATTTTGCAGTTGTTAAAGTTGCTTGAGTAGAAAAATGATTTTTCAAGTATTTTAAGTCATCAAAAATAGCAATCATACTAACATTGTCTTTAGATATTCATCATATTTTCATTATCATATTAAAGAAATAAAGTACTCTTATACAGAGAAACATTTTCGTGATTTATGTGTAAATTGTAATTTATGAGCTAAAAAAAAGGAGTATAAAGGAATTGCACAAATGAGTAGAGGTAGAGGTTGTAATGCTTATCATTTAAATTATTCTGAAGAATTCAAAATTGATTATTTACCTGAAGATGCTTGGGTCCCATTTTTAAAGGAAGTTGAAGAAGGTGTTGTAAATTCAACTCAATTAGATTTTAGGGCTTTTTCTGTAAAAGAGCAGCAGCAATTATTGTTGGTTGGAGCTTGTTTAAATGTCATAAAGATGACGCTAAAATAATGCAGCAAAGTTTTGTGAATGGAATTAATCGGTTATTAAATAGATTGAATAAAAATTGTATCTTGCTCACTTGGAATTAATTAATTTATGATGAATAAAACTAAAGTTACCTTTTTTGTATTTGTATTTGTATTTGTCTCAATTTTAGATATCATTGGAATTATTTTTGAAATACCTGTACTCGTCTATATTTTTAAACCATTAATAATCTTATCACTACTTTTTTTATATGTATTTTCTTTGCCAAAAAGGTTGAAATGGTATCTAATAGCCTTAGAATTTTTATTTTTCGGAGATGTTTTCAGGAGAACTATTTTTTATGGCAGGATTAATTTCATTTTTAATGATTCACCTTTTATTGATTATTAATAAGTTAAAATATTTAGACAGGCTCAATATGACATTAAATTTACTTTTTAGGCAGCCTTTTTTTAGCAATTAAAATAATTTAAACTAATGTTTGAAGATTTAGAGATACAAAAATTTGCCAATTTCTTAAAAGATTTTTTAATTGATTTTGGGTTCCCCAAATTTTGGGCTGAAACTGCAAATTTGTTTATTACCCTTAGTTTAATTGCGGTTATTGCATATTTATTTGATAGAATTTTACGGGTTGTAATTGTTAAACTGTTTTATAGTTTTTCCATAAAAACCAAAACAACTTTTGATGATTTTTTAGTTAAAAGTAAGTTTCCAAGATATATAGCCCATATAACCCCATTATTTATATTAAAGTTTATTGTTCCAGTTATTTTATTGGGATTTCCATTTTTATTAAAAGCTTTTGAGGCTATAATTAACATTTATGGAATTATATTAATTGTTAAAATTATAAGAAGTTTTTTAAAATCTACTCAAAGATATTTGATGACTAAAGAGCGGTTTATGGATAAACCTTTGGAAAGTTATGTGCAGGTTGTAATGATATTTTTATGGGGAATGGCAATTTTCTTTATAACATACCAACTAACAGGAAGAGATATTTTAAGTTTTGCAACATTGGGTGCTGCTTCTGCAGTAATTTTGCTAATTTTTAAAGATACTATTTTAGGTTTTGTGGCTTCCATTCAGGTTTCTGTAAATGATATTGTAAGAATAGGAGATTGGATTGTTTACAGTAAATTTGGAGCAGATGGAACAGTTACGGGTATTAATTTAGCAACAGTTCGCGTACAAAATTGGGATAATACATTTACTACCATACCAACCTATAGTTTGATTTCAGATTCTTTTCAGAATTGGAGAGGAATGCAGGAATCTGGAGGAAGAAGAATAAAAAGAGCTGTTTTTATTAAACAAAATTCGATTAAATTTTTAACTGTTGAAAAGATTGAAGAATTAAAGAAAATACAATTAGTAAAACAATATATTGAGAATAAGCATGCTGAAATTAATTTGTATAATAAAAAAATTGGAGCAGATAAGTCTGTTTTAATTAATGGTAAAAATTTGACCAATTTTGGAGTATTCAGAAAATATATTGACACTTATTTGAGTCAAAATTCTTCTGTTAGTAAAGAATTATTTTCTATGGTAAGGCAATTAGCACCAACTTCAAAAGGTATTCCTTTAGAAATTTATTGTTTTAGTAGTAATAAAGAATGGCTAAATTATGAAGCCATCATGTCTGATATTTTTGACCATGTTATAGCTTCAGTTCCTTATTTTGATTTAGAGATTTTTGAAGAACCAACAGGTAGAGATTTAACTACTTTTGTTGATAAAGTAAACAGTTAATTCCTAATCTTCATGTACTTTAAGTTTTGTAGTTGCTACTATAATTTATCAAAAAAAGGCGGTTTTAAAATTTTAAAACCGCCTTTTTTTAGTAGCTATTTAAAAAACTAACAACCACCTTCAGGAGCTGTTTTTTTCTTTTTTGTTAATTTAACCACCTTTTTTGTTTCAGTTTTTTCAGAACTTGCTTTTTTCATATAGGCAGCATAGTCTAATTGTGCATTTTCTAAAGGATAATATAAACTATTAAAATTTGTATTAGCAGCCTCCCTCAGCAACTTTCTTTTTCTTTTTAGTAAGTTTGATTACTTTTTTAGTTTTAACTTTAGTAGTTATTGTACTATTTCCTACCCCAAAATACATAGCAGCAGCTTTTCTAAAATTGTATTGCTTAAATGCTAATTCAGAATCCGTTACTTTCGGTTCTTTTGGATTTATAATGGTATTAAACCATTCATTTAAACCACCTTTTAAAACATAAATGTGTTTATAACCCATTCTATTACATAATTGCCAAGCTTGATCAGCATAAAAATTATTGTTAGAATATAAAGCAACATCAAATGCTTTTTGGTTAAGGTATGCTTCAGAATCTGAAGATAATACATTTGCTAAAGGAATATTCACAGCATTTTGTAAGCTAAAAGAATCGTAATCTTCTTTTTTACGAACATCTATTAATAATAAATTAGGATCTTGTTTTATAATTTTATCTGCAATTAAATCAGTAGAAACATAACGTTCTGTACTCATCACATTTTTTAAAAATGTTTCAGGTTTTATTCCATTATTTTTTTCATATTTAGGTAATAAAACTAATCCACCAGCTAATAGAATTAGTAGCATAGCAAGTACTTGGTATTCGGTTTTCACTATTACTTTTTTTACTTTATAGGTCTTTGACATAATAATTTAATTTTAATAGAATATTTTTTTAACTCTTTTTCTCACCACGTCAGCAACATAAAAAGCTATTATTGCAAGTATTGAAAATAAGAATATAAACCAATATGGTGATATGCCTAAAGAATCTGTAATGGTAATTCTACCTAAGTAAGAACTATCAAAAAGAGGTTCAATAAAATCATATAATTCGGAAAACATAAATATTCCAATAAAAATACCAACAATAGTTGCCATAGCATCAATTTTACCAATAGCATCTGCACAAAGTGTTGTACCAGGACAGAAACCTCCTAAAACAAAACCAAGCCCCATAAAAATTCTGCCAATTATTGCACTCCAAGTATAAGTTGGTAATACAAATAGTTTAGATAAGGATGATTCACATAAAGGAATGGTTTTAATACCAGGAAATTTAGCAGATGCTTCAGTAACTTGTGGTAAATGTCATCCAAACGAACTTTCTAAAATTGAAAACTCGCTAATGACAACTAATAGTGGTTTAGTTGCTGTTGATAAATACATTTTTGGTGAAGCTGACTCACCTGATTATCAATATCATATTAAGGATATTAAAAATTCACCGGCTGACAAGTATATTCGTGATTTATGCGCTAATTGTCATTTAGGAGCAGAAAAAACGGAGGTTGGTGCAATTTCACAAATGAGTAGAGGTGGAGGTTGTAATGCGTGTCATTTAAATTATGCTGAAGCAGCTAAAACGGATTTAGCTTCTTATTTATCTTCCGATAAAAAGGAAATCCCAAAATTTCATCCTTCAATAGATATTTTTGTAAAAAATGAACATTGTTATGGATGTCATAGTCGGTCAAGCAGAATTTCAACAAATTATGAAGGTTGGCAAGAAACCATGTTAAATGAGGAGGAAATTAAAAATTTAAGTGGTTATAAAACTGTTGAAGATAAACGAGTTTATAAGTATATTGAAGAAGATATTCATCACACAAAAGGAATACTTTGTATAGATTGTCATTCTTCACATGAAGTGATGGGAACTGGTAAAAAATATACTCATGAAGAACAAGCTGTAACTTTGCAGTGTGCTGACTGTCATTTTAAAGAAAAACCAATTACAGTTTCATACGATTCTTTAGATGCTGAAAGTTTACTGATTTTTTTACATAGAGATTACAAGCATTCTGATAAAGAGATGATTGCAGTTAAAAAAGACAAGCATCCGTTGGTAAACACGTTTATTGATTCTTTAGGAAATGCTTTTTTAATTGGGAAAAGAGAAGGTGTACTTCATTCTATAAACCCACAACCTGATGTTTGTTGAAGAGATAATGCACATAAAAATGTGAGTTGTGCAACATGCCATTCATCGTGGAATTCTCGTTGTATAGGTTGTCATACTGAATTTGATAAGGATGAACCGAGAGCCTTTGATTTGTTGGATAAAAAATATGAAAAAGGGCAATGAAAAGAGCATGTTGCTGAATTTTCGTCATCATTACCAGCAATGGGAGTTCGCGAAAATAGTGATGGAAAATTGATTGAACCAGCAATACTTGGAATGATTATGACTATTAATAAAGGAAGTTATACTGGTGAAATTGGAGAAGATATTTCTTTTCACAGATTATATGCTCCAAATTCGCCGCATACAACAACCAGTAAAGTTAGAGATTGCAAATCTTGTCATGCTAATTCTACAACTTTAGGATATGGAAAAGGAGCGTTAGTTTACCTAATTGAAAATGGAAAAGTAAAATGGGATTTTAATCCTGAATATGCTTCAAACCCAAACGATAATTTACCTGAAGATGCTTGGATTCCATTTTTAAAGGAAGTAGAAGAAGGTGTTGTAAATTCAACACGATTAGATTTTAGGCCTTTTTCTGTAAAAGAACAGCAACAATTATTGTTAGTTGGAGTTTGTTTACAATGTCATAAAGATGATTCTAAAATAATGCAGCTAAGTTTAGTTGATGGAATTAATCCCTTATTAAATAAATTGAGTAAAAATTGTATCTTGCCCACTTGGAATTAATCAATTTATAATGAATAAAGCTAAAGTTACCTTTTTTGTATTTGTGTTTGTATCAATTTTAGATATTATTGGAATTATTTTAGAAATACCAATACTCATCTATATTTTCAAACCATTTATAATCTTATCACTACTTTTTTTATATGTATTTTCTTTGCCAAAAAGGTTGAAATGGTATGTAATGGCTTTGGAGCTTTCTTTCTTTGGAGATGTTTTACTGCTATTTTCTGGAGAGCTATTTTTTATGGCAGGCTTAATTTCATTTTTAATGGCCCATCTTTTATTTATTAAAATTGTAATATCCAGAATTAATAAATATTCATTTTTTAAAGTTATATTTTCAGTTATTCCTTTTTTGATAGTGTTTAGTTTATTGATTTTTAATCTAAAAGATTCACTTCATGAAATGCTTTGGCCAGTTGTAATTTACGGATTAACTATAGCAACATTTGGAGCTGTTTCTTTAATCGATTTTTTGAATACGAAATCAAAAAAATCTTTAGTAATGCTTTTCGGAGCTATTGTATTTATGATTTCAGATTCAATGTTAGCAATAGATAAATTTCATTTTGAAGCACACCTGTTTAAAGTACTAATTATGTGTACCTATGTGTTGGCTCAATATTTAATTTATCGTTCAATGATTTTAGAAAAAGTAAAAATAAACTAAATTAATATTGAACCTTAGTAACTGTTTTATGAGCATGACTTGGCAGTACAGTTGAATTTATATCAAAAATTAGAGTGACTGAAATTCTTAAAATTAAAATAATTACAAGAAACTATTTAGAAAAAATTTCATTATGTTGTTCCTGCACTCTAATAAAAGTAGTTCTTTTGGTTAATTCTTTTAATCTGCCAGCACCAACATAAGTACATGTTGAACGTAAACTACCCAAAATGTCATGTACGGTATTTTCAACGGGGCCACGATATGGAATTTGAACGGTTTTACCTTCAGAAGCTCTGTAGTTTGCAACGCCACCAACGTGTTTAGTCATTGCTGTTTCAGAACTCATTCCATAAAATTGTTTGTATTTTTCACCATTAATTTCAACTATTTTTCCACCACTTTCAGTATGCCCAGCAAACATTCCACCTAACATTACAAAATCTGCTCCACCACCAAAAGCCTTGGCAATATCACCGGGTATTTTACACCCGCCATCTGAAACAATTTGACCGCCTAAACCGTGAGCCGCATCAGCACATTCTATAATAGCTGATAGTTGAGGATAACCAACACCTGTTTTAACGCGTGTAGTACAAACAGAACCTGGACCAATTCCAACTTTAATAATATCTGCTCCTGCTAATAATAATTCTTCAACCATTTCACCAGTCACCACATTACCCGCCATAATTACTTTGTTTGGGTATTGTCCTCTGGTTTTTTTAACAAAATTTACAAAATGTTCTGAATAGCCATTGGCAACATCAATACAAATAAATTTTAATTGTGGACTTTGATTAATTATTGCAGTTAGTTTTTTTGAATCAGCAGCACTTGTTCCAGTACTTACAGCAATATAGTCAGTTAAATTTTCAGGTGCATTTTGCATAAATTTATCCCATTCTTGTAAAGAGTAATGTTTATGAATTGCTGTAAAAATTTTATGTTTTGATAATTCATTTGCCATTTCAAAGGTACCAACCGTATCCATATTAGCCGCCATTATTGGAACCCCATTCCATTTATGATTGCTATGTAAAAACGAAAAATTTCTATCTAAACTAACCTGAGCTCTAGAGCTTAATGTTGATCGTTTTGGACGAATCATTACATCTATAAACCCTAATTTTAAATCTGTTTCTATGCGCATTTCAATACTATATTTTTATACAATTATACTTTTTCCTTTACTTGCTTTATTTTTGTCACTATCAAAATAAAAATCAATTCTACCAACATTTATTCCATAGCAACCAACTTGATTTACCAATACATTTTCACCAACACTATTTTTTGTAACTGTTGGTTTAGGCAAAAAAGTATGTGTATGACCTCCAATAATTAAATCTATATTTTTTGTTTTAGAAGCCAATTCTAAATCTCCAATAAGTTTATTTTCAGGTTTGTAGTGGTAACCTAAATGAGATAAGCAAATTACCAAATCACACTCTTGTTCTTCTTTTAGAACACGGCTAATATCTTGAGCAATTTCTATTGGATTTAAATAGTGAGTTTCTTTATAGTTTTTTTTACTCACTAAACCTTCAAGTTCAATTCCAACTCCAAAAATACCAATTTTAATTCCATCTTTCATAAAAATTTTGTACGGTTTTACATGGGTATTTAATATAGTATCTTTAAAGTCATAATTAGCTGATAAAAAATCAAATTTTGCGTGTGGCATTTGAGCATATAAACCATCAATTCCATTATCAAAATCGTGATTACCAATAGTAACAGCATCGTACTTTAATATGCTCATTAACTTAAATTCTAATTCACCTCCATAAAAATTAAAATATGGAGTTCCTTGAAAAATGTCTCCTGCATCTAATAATAATGTATTCGGATTCTCTTTTCTAATTGATGTTACCAAGGTTGCACGTCTTGCAACACCTCCTTTATTTGCATATCTGGTATGCGTTGATGGAAACGGATCAATGTGACTGTGCGTATCATTTGTGTGTAAAATGGTAATATGCTTTGTGGTTTTTGTGTTGAAAGATTGTAATGAAAGTCCGCCAAGTGTTAAAAAAGCAGTTGCCGCAGTCGATTTTTGTATAAAGTTTCTTCTTTTCATAAGTTTAAATATTACTGAGGAATCTTCCGTCAAGTTTTACTTTAAGAGTATCGGTTTCTTTAAAATAATCAATAATAGCATTTCTTAATTTGTAATCTGTTTTATATAAATTTACTGGATTTTTAAAAAAATTCATATGGTCTCCTCCATTTTGTAAATAATCAGATGTTAATACAAAATATGTTTTAGTAGTATCAAAAGGAATATTATTAATTTTAAAGTCATATCCACTTTTTGTAATTACTAGCTTAATTTGATTTGAAAGAGGATGTGCTTTATTTTCAGTAATCAAATAATTTACAAGTTCTTTTATTTTGTTAGAGGTTAATTCAACAACCACTAATTCATTTTCAAAAGGCATTAAATTAAATGCGTTTTCCATAGTAATAGTACCTTTTGAAATACCAGCTCTAATGCCACCAAAGTTAAACATGGCAAAATCTATATTTTTTCCAGTTCTTGAATTAAAAATTGGATTTGCTTTTTGGTAACATAAATCAGCCATTAAATTTCCTAAAGTACTTTCTAATATTCCATCATCGCGATTTAGTTCAATTGGAGTGTAACTTAAAACGGTATTCATTGTTTTTTCAACCTTTATTCGATAAGGTTTTATAACGCTATCAATAGCTTTTAAGGAACTAATTTCTTTAGTTATAGGAAGTTGTTTCCCTTCAATTCTTATTAAATTCGGGGGATTGTTTTTGCAGCTAAAAAGTAATGCTATTGTAAAAAATAAAATTATAAATTTTTTCATTGTTGAAATACTACTATTTTTAATTATTTTTGTAAGATAAGGGTAAATATAGATGATTTTTACAGGATTTAAACGAAAAAGCAATCGATTTTTTTTTAATAGAAGGTTAGTTGATTTGCTAAAAAAGTCAAGTGCTATTTCTTCAAAAGAAATAAAGCATGTGATTGTATTTTTAGATGATATTTCAGAAAAAGACAAAATAAAAAAGGAAGTATTAGCATTATTTAATATTGCTGAGAGTGATTTGGAAATGGTTATTTTTCAACAAAAAACAGCGAAAGAAGAGCATTCAGAAGCTATTATAACTCCAAAGGATTTTGGTTGGTATGGTAAAATTAATTCCGAAAAATTAAAAATCATTTTAACAAAAAAATATGATTTGTTAATTAACTACAGTAAAGTTGATAATTTATACAGCAACTTGCTATTATTGCAGTGTAAAATAGGTTTTAGAGCAGGTTTTAAACATTTAGATAATCGTTTTTACGATTTGTTAATTGACTGTAAGACAAGCGATTTAAAATTATTTAATGAAGAATTATTAAAGTATTTAAAAATATTAAACAAAATATAATGCAAGAATTGATAGGAACAGGAGTCGCGTTAGTCACGCCTTTTAATGAAGACAAATCAGTAGATTTTGAGGGTTTAAGACGTTTGGTAAACTATCAAATAGACAATGGAATAAATTATTTGGTTATTTTAGGAACTACTGGTGAGCCAGCAACGTTAACTTCAGAAGAAAAAGAGCTAGTTAAAGCAACTGTTGTTAAAGAAAATAATGGGAGATTACCATTAGTTTTAGGGATTGGCGGAAATAATACCATGGCAATAGTTGAAGAATTAAAATCGATAGATTTGTCTGATTATTGTGCCATACTTTCGGTTTCTCCATATTATAACAAGCCTACACAAGAAGGAATTTACCAACATTTTAAAGCAATTTCTGAAGCAAGTCCAAAACCAATAATTTTATATAACGTACCAAGTAGAACAGGCGTTAATGTTTTGCCAAGTACTGTAATTAGAATTGCGAATGATTTCAAAAATATTGTAGCTATAAAAGAAGCTGCAGGAGATATAATTCAGGTTCAGCGTTTGATACAAAATAAACCTACTGGTTTTTTAGTAATTTCGGGAGATGATATGATTGCTTTACCAATGGTGTTGGCTGGTGGAGTTGGAGTAATATCTGTAATTGGACAAGGATTGCCAAAAGATTTTTCAGAAATGATTCAAGAAGGATTAAAAGGAAATGTAGTAAAAGCAAATTCATTACACTATAAGGTTATGAATAGTATAGATTACATTTTTGAAGAAGGCAATCCAGCAGGGATAAAAGCACTTCTAAAAACGTTAAATATTTGTTCTGAAAATGTTCGCTTACCTTTAATGAATGCTTCTTATGATTTACAAAAAAAAATAAATACCTTTGTAGCCAACTATTAGAGGTATTGTTCTCTTATATTTTTTTAACTGTAAATTCACAACATTAAATATAAATACTATGTTATCAGAAAAAATGCAATCCATTTTAAATAAGCAAATAAGAATAGAAGCTGAATCTTCTCAAATATATTTAGCAATGGCTTCTTGGGCTGAACTTAAAGGTTTAGAAGGTACTTCACAATTTATGTATGCACAGTCAGATGAAGAAAGAATGCATATGCTTAAATTATTTAAATATATAAATGAGCGCGGTGGGCATGCACAAGTTACAGAGCTAAATGCTCCTTCACTAGAATTTGGTTCAATAAAAGAAATGTTTGAAACCTTATTTAAACATGAAGTATTTGTATCGCAAAGTATCAATGAGTTAGTGCATATTTCTTTGCAAGAAAAAGATTATGCTACTCATAATTTCTTACAATGGTATGTTGCTGAGCAAATAGAAGAAGAAGCACAAGCAAGAACTATTTTAGATAAAATAAATCTAATTGGTGATGATAAAGGTGGTTTATATTTGTTTGATAATGATATTAAGCAACTTACAATTATAAGTTCTGTTGCTCCAACTGCTTAATTATTAACAAACAATTAAGATTTTTAAGCAATATTTATTCAGAAACCGAGTTATTTTTGTGGTTTAATCAAGTAAAAAATTATTTTAATAATCCATTTTAAATAACTAATTTTGCCAAATGCAAAAAATTAAAATTTATATTTTCATTTTATTGATAGCTGTTGGTGTTTCATCTTGTAGTGAATATCAAAAAGTATTGAATAAAGGTACTGTAGAAAAGCAATATGAAATGGCTACAAAACAGTATGAATCTCAGAATTACAACAAAGCCATACAATTATTTGAAAAAATCACACCAAGTTATAGAGGAAAACCTCAAATGGAACGTATTCAATATATGGTGGCTCAAGCACATTATAATACAAAACAATACACGTTAGCGGCGTATTATTTTGATAAGTTTGTAAAGAATTACCCAAAAAGTTCAAAAATAGAGGAAGCAGCATATTTATCAGCACATAGTTACTATTTGGCTTCACCTTTATTTAGTTTAGACCAGAAAGATACCCATGAAGCTATTACTGCTATGCAAAATTTTATTTTTAAATATCCAAATTCATCTAATATAGCAGATGCAAATAAATATGTAAAAGAATTAACAAGTAAATTAGAAAAAAAATCGTTTGAAATAGCCAAACAATATTACCATACTATGGATTATATTGCTGCAATTGTTGCATTTGATAATTTACTTGAAGATTATTTAGGAACATCATTTAAAGAAGAAGCTTTATATTTCAAATTTAAATCAGCTTATGAATTAGCTATAAATAGCTTTTATACCAAAAAAGAAGAAAGGCTTAGTGATGCTGTAAAAATGCATGAAAGATTAAAACGAAGCTTTCCAAATTCAAAATATTTAGAGGAAACTGAAAAATTACTAACAAACGTAACCGAAGAATTAAATTCTTTAACAACATTAAAAACACAAACTAATGGATTATAAAAACTCAAAAGCAGCAGCGACTACTATAACTTACGACAAAAATGAAATTGAAGCTCCAACTGAAAATATTTATGAAGCTATTACAATTATAGCTAAAAGAGCGGAACAAATTAGTGTTGATTTAAAAAATGAACTAGTTGAAAAATTAGAGGAATTTGCAACTTACACGGATAGTTTAGATGAAGTTTTTGAAAATAAAGAGCAAATTGAAGTTTCTAAATTTTACGAAAAATTACCTAAAGCTACTGCAATTGCAGTTCAAGAATGGGTAGATGATGAAATTTATCACAGAAATCCAGAAACAATACAAGAGTAAATGTCAGTTTTAAGCGGTAAAAATATACTTTTAGGTGTAACCGCCGGTATTGCTGCTTATAAAACAGCACATTTAGTACGACTTTTTATTAAAGCAGGTGCAAACGTAAAAGTTGTTATGACACCTGCTTCTAAAGATTTTGTAACTCCACTTACACTTTCAACACTTTCCCAAAATCCAGTTTATTCAACTTTTTTTGATAAAAGTGATAAACAAAATGAAGAGTGGAATAGCCATGTAGATTTAGGTCTTTGGGCCGATTTTATGATTGTTGCTCCTGCAACTGCAAATACATTGTCTAAAATGGCAAATGGTGTTTGTGATAATTTGTTACTAGCTGTATACCTATCCGCAAAATGTAACGTGTATTTTGCACCTACAATGGATTTAGATATGTATAAGCATCCAACTACAAAAGCTAATATAGAGAAGTTGAAAAACTTCGGAAATGTATTTATAGCACCGTCAAGTGGGTTTTTGGCAAGTGGTTTAATTGGTGAGGGTAGAATGGAAGAACCTGAAAATATTGTGTCATTTATTGAAAATGATATTGTTAAAGGTTTACCATTGTATCATAAAAGTGTTTTAATAACTGCAGGTCCAACCTATGAAGCAATTGATCCAGTTCGTTTTATTGGAAACCATTCTTCAGGTAAAATGGGATTTGAATTAGCTAAAAAAGCGGCCAATTTAGGTGCTGAAGTTTATTTAATTACAGGCCCTTCTAATGAAAAGGTTTCACATTCTTTAATTCATAGAATTGACATTGTAAGTGCTGAAGAAATGTATATTGAAGTTCATAAAAAATATGCAGATGCTACTATTGCTATTCTTTCTGCGGCTGTTTCAGACTATAAACCAAAAGTTGTTGCTGAAAACAAAATAAAAAAATCAACCAATACTATGACTATTCAATTGGTAAAAACACATGATATTTTAGCTTCATTAGGAGAAATTAAAAAAGAGCAATTTTTAGTTGGCTTTGCTCTTGAAACTAATAACGAAATTGAAAACGCAATAGGTAAATTAAAGAGGAAAAATTTAGATTTAATTGTATTAAATTCATTACAAGATAAAGGTGCTGGATTTAAAAAAGAAACAAATAAAGTAACTATTATTGATAAATCCGAAAAAATTTCAGAATTTAGTCTAAAATCTAAAGCAGCAGTTGCTGAAGATATATTTAATGAAATTTTAAATAGAATTTATGCGTAAAACACTTCAAATACTAGTTATTCTTTTTACTGTTGTACAATTAAAGGCTCAAGAGTTAAATTGTTCTATAACAGTGAATTCAGATAAGATTCCGGGCTCTAATAAGCAAATATTCACAACATTAGAAAATTCATTAAATGAATTTGTGAATCAAACACGTTGGACAAATTCTAATTATAAATCTCAAGAGCGTATAGATTGTAATTTAACAGTTACCATCTTAGAACACAGTGGAAACGATTTTAAAGGTCATATTCAAATACAATCATCTCGTCCTATTTATAATTCATCTTATTTAACGCCCGTTTTTAATTTTAAAGATGATGATTTCTCGTTTAAATATGCTGAGTTTGAACCACTACAATTTAGTGAAAATACATTTGAATCTAATTTAGTATCTATTGTTTCATTTTATGTGTACACAATTTTAGGTTTTGATGCAGATACTTTTGCTTTAAATGGAGGAACACCTTTTTTTACAAAAGCGCAAGATATACTTGTACAAGCACAACAAAGCGGTTATGCAGGATGGAATCAAAATGATGGAACTGGAACACGTTTTAAGTTAATTGATAATTTATTATCACCTACTTATAGCTCGTTTCGTACTACTTTATATGAATATCATTTAAAGGGATTAGATGTTATGGCGGAAGATCAAATTAAAGCAAAGAATAAAATTGCAACATCAATAGATGGTTTAAAATCAATTTTTGATACACGACCAAATGCTTTTTTATTACGTGTTTTTATGGATTCAAAAGCTAGTGAAATAGTTAGCGTATTTTCAGATGGACCAAGATTTGATACTTTTAAATTAAAAGAAGACTTGTTGAAAATTTCGCCCATTAATGCTACTAAGTGGAGTGAAATAAAGTAATTTTTTAAAATTAAATTACAAGAATGCTTACAAACCTTTCTATAAAAAATTACGCATTAATTGAAAGTTTATCAGTTAATTTTAAAGATAAATTATCTATAATTACTGGAGAAACTGGCGCAGGTAAATCTATTCTGTTAGGAGCACTTGGATTGGTTTTAGGAAAAAGAGCTGATTCATCTACATTGAAAGATACAGAGAATAAATGTATTATTGAGGCTCAGTTTTCTATTTCAAATTATTTATTAGAATCATTTTTTGAAGATAATGGATTAGATTTTGAGAGTGAAACAATTATAAGAAGAGAAATTTTATCAAACGGAAAATCGAGAGCATTTATTAATGACACACCTACAACATTACAAGTTTTACAATCTTTAAGTGAAAAACTAATTGATGTTCATTCACAACATCAAACTTCACAATTATCAGATAGTAGTTTTCAATTTGAAATTATTGATGCAATAGCCAATAATCTTGCAAAGATAGCATCTTATAAAAGAGGTTTGCTATTGTTTAATCAGCTAAAAAAAGAATTAAATCAATTTAAAGCTACTCAAGAAAAAGCAAAAGAGCAATATGAATATAATTTGCATTTGTTTGATGAATTAAACAAAGCAATCTTAAAAGTAGATGAACAGGAGGAAATAGAAGAATCATTAGATAAATTAAACAATATTGAAGAAATAAAATTAAATTTATCTGATGCCCAATCAATTGGATTAAATGAAGAAATAGGCATACAGCCTTTATTAATTTCATTTACTAATAATTTGAATAAGATTGTAACATTTTCAAAGGAATACAAGGAATTATTTGATAGAGCTTTCAGTTTAAAAGTTGAATTTGATGATATTGTCAGTGAAATTGAAAATTTAAACGAAACTATAGATTTTGATCCTTCTGAATTAGAAAGGTTAAATGACAGGTTACAATTAATTTATAATTTACAGAAAAAACATGGGGTAAAATCAATTACTGAATTATTAGTTATTCAGGAAGAACTTTCTGTTAAAGTTGATGCAGTAGGAAATTCTTCAGTATTAATTTCGAAGAAGGAGAATGAGGTTAAAATTGTAGCTAATAAAATTGATGAGCTTGCAAAAACCATCTTTCAGCAAAGAGAAAAAGCAATCCCAGTTTTAGTTAAGAAATTAGAAAAGAGTTTGTCTAATTTAGGAATGGAAAATACTCGTTTTCAATTTAAGTTAACACATTCAAATCAATATTTCACAAATGGAAAGGATGAGTTACAGTTATTAATTTCTGCAAATAAAGGGACTAATTTTGGAGAACTTAAAAAAATAGCTTCTGGTGGTGAAATGTCTCGAATTATGCTTTCAGTAAAAGCAATTCTTTCATCATATTTAAACTTGCCAACTATTATTTTTGATGAAATTGATACCGGAGTTTCAGGTGATATTTCTCAAAAAATGGCTGAAATTATGCAGAAAATGAGTGAGAATATGCAAGTAATTTCAATTACACATTTACCTCAAATTGCAGCAAAAGGGAAACAACATTATAAAGTTTATAAAGAAGATATTGAAAATAATATAGTAACTAAATTAATTGAACTAAATGATGATGAGCGCATAAGTGAAATAGCTGAGATGTTAGGAGGTAAAAACATCACAACAACAGCTATTGAGCATGCAAAAGAGCTGTTAAGCTAAGAATTTACTATATTTGCAAACTATTAAAAATAAATCTAACTAAAATACGATTATGTATAATTTACTAAAAGGGAAAAGAGGAATTATTTTAGGAGCTTTAGATTCTAAATCAATCGCTTGGAAAGTTGCTGAAAGAGCACATGAAGAGGGGGCTAAATTTGTTTTATCAAATGCTCCAGTGGCATTAAGGCTTGGGACCATTGCAGAATTGGCTGAGAAAACAGGTTCAGAAGTAATTGCTGCAGATGCAACTTCTATTATGGATTTGGAAGATTTGGTAGATGGTGCAATGAAAATCTTAGGAGGTAAAATTGATTTCGTTTTGCATTCTATAGGAATGTCGGTAAATGTGCGTAGAGGGAACCATTACACACACCAAGATTATAATTTTACAAAAACTGGTTTTGACGTTTCAGCTTTATCTTTTCATAGATTAATGAGCGTGTTATATCAAAGAGATGCCATGAATGAATGGGGAAGTGTTGTTGCTTTAACTTATATGGCTGCTCAACGTGTGTTTCCAGATTATAATGATATGGCTGATAACAAGGCTTATTTAGAATCTGTAGCTCGTAGTTTTGGTTATTTCTTTGGAAGAGATAAAAAAGTACGTGTAAATACTATTTCACAATCACCAACACCAACAACAGCTGGTAGCGGCGTAAAAGGTTTCGACGGATTTATTGCATATGCTGAACAAATGTCTCCGCTTGGAAATGCAACAGCTTTAGAATGTGCAGATTATACTATTAGTTTATTCTCTGATTTGACAAAGAAAGTAACGCTTCAAAATTTATTTCATGATGGAGGATTCTCTAATATGGGAGTAAGTAATGCTATTATGGATAATTTCATGAAAGATTTTCAACCTCAGGAAGAAATTATAGTTGAAGCCCCAAAGAAAGCGAAAAAATAATATACTTATTTTATAAATATTGAAAGCGATGATTGAAAAATCATCGCTTTTTTTTTGCCTAATCCAAAGAAATTTTTCTTCAACAGACTTAAATAACTTTAATTTTAATTGTATGAGTAATGTCATGTTTTACATGAATTTAAAAATCTATTTTTGGTAAAATTAAACATAAACAAGCAATTTTTTTATGAGACCACTTAAAATTATAGTACTAGCAAAGCAAGTGCCAGACACCAGACACGTTGGTCCTGACGCAATGAAGCCAGATGGTACAGTAAATAGAGGTAAACTTTCAACCGTATTCAATCCAGATGATTTACACGCACTGGAATTGGCATTAAATATAAAAGATAGAATTCCTGGAACAACAGTAACCATTTTAACCATGGGACCGCCAAAAGCAGCCGATATAATTAGAGAAGGCTATTACCGTGGTGTTGATAATGGAATTATGATTTCCGATAGGCGTTTTGGAGGAGCAGATACATTAGCCACAAGTTATACTTTAGTTCAAGGTATTAAAAAATTAGCGCCTTACGATTTAGTTTTGGGAGGAAGACAAGCAATTGATGGTGATACAGCTCAAGTTGGACCACAATGTGCTGATAAGCTACAAATTCCGCAGGTAACTTATGTGGAAGAAATTTTAGAAATAAAGGATGATGAAATTATTGCAAGAAGACGTTTAGAAAAAGGTGTTGAAACTGTTTCAGCTCCATATCCTTGCTTAATGACTGTTCATGGATCTTCGCCTAAATGCAGATCTAGACACGCTAAAAACGTGATGAAATACAAATATGCCAGATCTAAAACAGAATTAAGATCGGCAGATGAAATGTTATTATCACTACATGAAAAAAGACAGTATTTAACCATTCCAGAATGGAGTGTTGAAGATATTGAAGCAGATATAACTAAAATTGGTTTAGCGGGTTCACCAACTAAAGTAAAAAGTGTTGAAAGTATTGTGCTAACAGCTAGTGAAGCTAAGATTTTAACTAGCTCAGATATAGATATTGAAGGAATGATTAAAGAATTAATTGAACATCATACCATTGGGTAATTTATATAAAATTTAAAAGTATTAAGTATGAAAAGTGTAATGGTATATTGCGAAGTTGAAAATCAAATGGTCGCAGATATAAGTCAGGAATTATTATCAGCTGGAAAACGTTTAGCTCAAAAGTTAGGATGCCCGTTAGATGCGATGGTTTTTGGTTCAAGTTTAAACGGAATTGAAAGTCAAATTGCACCTTTTGGTGTAGATAGATTATTTATAGGAAATAGTATGAGGTTAGAGCCTTATAGAACGTTGCCTCACGCAGCCTTGGCTTCAAAAATATTAAAAGATGAAGACCCTCAAATTGTATTATTTGGAGCAACTTCAGTTGGAAGAGATTTGGCGCCTAGATTAGCATCTGTATTAAATTGTGGGTTAACTGCGGATTGTACCATTTTAGATATTGGAGATCATTTCGTAAAGAAAGAAAAGAAAGAATATAAAGATTTATTATATGCCATTCGACCAGCTTTTGGAGGAAGTATTATGGCAAATATTATCAATTGGGACATGCATCCACAAATGGCAACCGTACGAGAGGGTGTTATGAAAAAAGAAATTTTTGATGAACATTATAGTACTGAAGTTATAGAAGTTGATGTAAATTCAATTTTAAAAGAAGAAGATTTTGTGGTGAATATTATTGAACGTCATATTCAAAAATCTGGAGTGAATTTAAAAGATGCTCCAATTATTGTTTCAGGAGGTTATGGTGTTGGCTCAAAAGAAAATTTTGATCATTTAATTGAACTAGCAAAATTATTAGGAGGTGAAGTTGGAGGATCAAGAGCTGCAGTTGATGCTGGGTATATTGATCACGATCGTCAAATTGGCCAAACTGGAACTACCGTTCGCCCAAAATTATATATTGCTGCAGGAATTTCAGGTGCCATTCAACATACTGCAGGGATGCAAGATGCTTCTATGATTATTTCTATAAACAATGATCCAGAAGCGCCAATCAATAAAATTGCAGATTATGTAATTAATGGAGATGTTGGTGTGGTTATTCCTAAAATGATTGAATTTTACAAAAAGAACGCAAAATAAAATAGTAATAAAAACAAGTGAATTTTGATTTGAAATTTTAATTCAGAATTCGAAATATAAAAAAATATAAAATGGATAATTTTTTCAAAGATACTCCAGACTTTAAATTTCATTTGGAACATCCTATCGTTCAAAAAATTGTAAAATTAAAAGAACGAAATTTTAAGGAGTCTGAACATTACGATTATGCACCTTTAAACCATGAAGACGCCATAGATACCTACGGAAAAATATTAGAAATTGTTGGAGAAATTTGTGCTGAGACAATTTCAGTAAATGCTGAAGGTGTTGATATTGAAGGTCCTCATATAGAAAATAATGAAGTTGTTTATGCAAAAGGAACAACAGCAGATTATAAAGCATTGCACGATGCTGGTTTAATAGGTATGGGATTGCCAAGAAAGTATGGCGGTTTAAATTTTCCATTACTTCCTTATGTTATGGCTGCTGAAATGGTGGCAAGAGCTGATGCTGGGTTTGCCAATATTTGGGGATTGCAAGATTGTGCAGAAACCATTTATGAATTTGGTTCAGAAGAACAACGTGAAAAATATTTACCACGTTTTAATCGTGACGGAGTTACTGCTGCAATGGTTTTAACGGAGCCAGACGCAGGGTCTGATTTACAAGCGGTAAAATTAAAAGCTACTTTTGATGAAAATGACCAAACTTGGAAGTTAAACGGGGTAAAACGTTTTATTACCAATGGTGATGCCGATATTTCGTTGGTTTTAGCAAGATCTGAAGAAAATACAACCGACGCAAGAGGCTTGTCTATGTTTATTTACGATAGAAATGCTCACGCAGTTGAGGTTCGTCATTTAGAGAAAAAATTAGGAATTAAAGGTTCTCCTACTTGTGAATTGGTATTTAAAAATGCACCAGCCGAATTGGTTGGAAAAGAACGTTTTGGATTGATTAAGTATGTAATGGCATTGATGAATTCTGCGCGTTTAGGTGTAGGAGCTCAATCAGTTGGAATTGCAGATGCGGCATATAGAGAAGCGTTGAAGTATGCAGAGGAAAGAGCACAGTTTGGAAAATATATTCTCAACTTTCCAGCGGTTTATGAAATGCTAACAAATATGAAAATTAAGATTGATGCATTACGCTCACTCTTGTATGAAACTACTAGTTTTGTTGATATTTCAAAGGCATATGAAGATGTAATGAATGATAGGAAGTTGGAAAGAGAAGAGCGAAATGAAATGAAACATTATATGAAATTGGCGAATGTTTTTACACCGTTAATTAAAATGACAGCGAGTGAAGCTTGCAATAAAATTGCTTATGATTCATTACAAATCCATGGAGGTACAGGTTTTATGTCAGATTTTCCTATAGAGCGTATTTATAGAGATGCACGAATTACTTCAATTTATGAAGGCACAACACAATTACAAACCATTGCAGCTATAAAAGGTGTTACAACTGGAGTTTTCTTAGAACAAATGAAAGTTTATGAAAGTGAAGTTTCTGAGGAAAATGGAATATTAAAAAAATTACTTCAAGAAATGACTTCCGATTTTGAAACCATTTCAAAAAAAGTTATTGATTTAAACAATATACCTTTATTAGATTTTCATTCAAGACGTTTGGTTGAAATGTCTGGAAATATTATTATGGGATATTTATTGGTGGTAAATAGTCAAAGAGATGCTAAATTTAGCAAATCAGCAAAATTATTTATCAATTTAGTGAAGTCTGAAAACAAAGAAAAATACGATTATATTGATAATTTTGAAATTGAAAATTTAGAATTGTATAAAGTAACTGAGGCTCAGGTGAATGCTGAAGTTCCTGAAGAAGTATAAATAATTTTAGTTAAAAAAGTGTTCAACCTACTTTGATTCTTTTCAAAGTAGGTTTTTTTTTATTAATTATTCACCCATTGTATTTCGTTAAAATACATTAAATTTGAAGCTGTAAAATAACTTATGAAGTTACAATTTTCAATTATTATTCCTGTTTATAACCGTCCTCATGAAATTGAGGAATTGCTAAATAGTTTAACAAAACAAACCTATTCACAAAACTTTGAAGTAATTGTTGTTGAAGATGGTTCTGAAAACAGTTCAAAAAAAATAGTTGAAAATTATTCAAAGGAATTAGATATAAACTATTTTTTTAAGGAAAATAGTGGAGCAGGAGCAAGTCGAAATTTTGGAATGCAAAGAGCTTCTGGAAATTATTTTATTATTTTTGATTCAGATTGTATTATTCCTTCAAATTATTTGGTTGAAGTTGAAAAAGCCTTAACACTTAATTTTACCGATGCTTTTGGTGGGGCAGATGCTGCTCATGATTCTTTCACTATTATTCAAAAAGCTATAAATTACAGTATGACTTCTTTTTTAACAACAGGAGGAATCAGAGGTAGTAAAAAAGCAGTTGATAAATTTCAACCTCGTAGTTTTAATTTAGGAATTTCAAAAAAAGCATTTGAAAAAACAATCGGTTTTAGTAAAATGAAAATTGGTGAAGATATTGATTTGACTTTTCGTTTGTGGAAGCTTAATTTTGAAACGCAATTTATTGAAAATGCTTTTGTATATCATAAAAGAAGATCCACTTTTTTGCAATTTTTTAAACAAACATTTGACTTTGGAAAAGGTCGTCCTTTTTTAAATAAAAAATATCCTCAAACAGCTAAAATCACGTATTGGTTTCCAACTATTTTTATACTATTATTAGTATTTTCAGCGATAAGTTTCTTTTTTGGATATCAATTTTTTGCTGGGGTTTTTACAACTTATTTTATTGCTATATTTTTAGATTCTTTTGTGAAGAATAAAAACATAGTTGTTGCTTTTGTGAGTATTTTGACTACGCTAATTCAATTTTTAGGTTATGGATTAGGTTTTTTAAGAGGAAAAATATTTGGTAGTTAAGTGTTATTCTATGTCCTTTAGTGGCGAAATTTCAACAAAATAATATACAATTGCTCCAATACTTCCTGTGAAAATGAGTAAAAGTGTCCACATAATTTTTTTATTAGTATCGTTATCAGGTTTATTATTGGTATGAACTATATAATAAATTTTAATTCCAAGACTTATAACAGCCATTACAATTATTAAAAGAACAAACCAAAAAATAGAGTGTAAAAATTCAAATGGAAATTCCCCATTATTTTGTTCAAGTTCGACAATATTTTCAAGAAAAATAGTGAAGAACAAACCAAAAAATACAATTAGTAAAACAATAGGTAGAAATGTGAAAATTGCCAACCAAAATTTAGTAGAAGATTTCATAATTAACAGTATTAAATATTAATTTATTAAAATTAACCCGTTGTGCATTATTATAAATTTCGTCAATTCGAGTGAATTTAAACCCCTATTAGGGTTGAAATTAGTATCGAGAATAGAAATTTTATGATAAAGAGTAGTTCTCGATACAATTTTTTATCAAAAATCACTCGATCTGACGTTGAGATTATAATAATAATTCATAATGCACAACGGGTTAAAATTACTAAATTTAAATCAAAAAAAGGTTGAGAATTACTCAACCTTTTTTTTACCTTTTTTTATTTTTATAGTTAATTCGTTTGTTTTTTTATCTAAATCCATAAAAATTGTATCACCTTCATTTAATTTAGAATTTACAATTTCTTCAGCTAAAGTATCTTCAATATATTTTTGAATAGCACGTTTAAGTGGTCTCGCACCATATTGTCTATCAAAACCTTTATCTGCAATATAATCTTTAGCTTTATCAGATAAACTAAGATGATAACCTAAATCTTCAATTCGTAAAACAAGTTTTTTTAGTTCAATATCTATAATAGAATGAATATCATCTCGTTCTAAAGTATTAAATACCACTACATCATCAATTCTGTTTAAAAATTCTGGAGCAAATGATTTTTTTAAAGCGTTTTCAATCATACTTTTTGCATTTGCATCAGCTTGCGCTGTTTTTGAAGCAGTTCCAAAACCAACTCCAGCACCAAAATCTTTTAACTGACGAGAACCAATGTTGGAAGTCATAATAATAATCGTATTTCTAAAATCAATTCTCCTTCCAAGACTATCTGTAATATATCCATCATCTAATATTTGAAGTAGCATATTAAAAACATCAGGATGCGCTTTTTCAATTTCATCTAAAAGCACAACAGCATATGGTTTTCTTCTAATTTTTTCTGTAAGTTGTCCACCTTCTTCATAACCAACATAGCCAGGAGGAGCTCCAATTAAACGAGAAATAGCAAATTTCTCCATATATTCACTCATGTCAATTCTAACTAGTGCATCTTCATTGTCAAATAATTCAGTCGCTAAAACTTTAGCTAATTGTGTTTTCCCAACTCCAGTTTGACCTAAAAAGATAAAGGAGCCAATAGGTTTGTTTGGATCTTTAAGTCCAACTCTATTTCTCTGAATAGCTTTTACAACTTTAGAAACTGCTTCATCTTGCCCAATAACTTTCCCTTTAATAAGCTCGGGTAAATCGTGTAATCGTTGGCTTTCAGCTTCTGCAACTCTATTAACTGGAATACCTGTCATCATAGAAACTACTTCAGCTACGTTATCTTCAGTAACAATTTCACGATTTAATTTAGAAGCCTCTTCCCATCTTAGTTGTTCAGTTAATAATAACCCTTCAACACGTTTTTCATCATCACGTAAACGAGCTGCTTCCTCATATTTTTGACTATTTACGGCAACAGTTTTATCTTCTTTAATTTTTTCTAATTGGGCTTCTAAACTTAAAACTTCTTTAGGTACTACAATATTGGTAATATGAATACGTGAACCTGATTCGTCTAAAGCATCTATAGCTTTGTCTGGTAAGAAACGATCAGTCATGTATCTATTTGTTAATTTTACACAAGCTACAATCGCTTCATCTGTATATGTAACATTATGGTGATCTTCATATTTGTCTTTTATATTTTGTAAAATTTGAATAGTTTCTTCTACTGATGTTGGCTCAACAATTACTTTTTGGAATCTACGTTCTAAAGCTCCGTCTTTTTCAATATTTGTACGAAACTCATCTAAAGTTGTTGCACCAATACATTGAATTTCACCTCTTGCTAAAGCAGGTTTTAACATATTTGAAGCATCTAAAGAGCCAGTTGCTCCCCCCGCACCAACAATGGTATGAATTTCATCAATAAACAAAATGATATCCTCATTTTTTTCTAATTCATTCATTAAAGCTTTCATGCGTTCTTCAAACTGACCTCTATATTTTGTGCCAGCAACTAAACTTGCTAAATCTAAAGAAACAATACGTTTGTTAAATAAAATACGAGATACTTTACGTTGAATTATACGTAAAGCTAAACCTTCTGCAATGGCAGATTTACCAACACCAGGTTCACCAATTAACATTGGATTGTTCTTTTTTCTTCTGCTTAAAATTTGAGAAACGCGTTCTATTTCCTTTTTTCTTCCAACTACGGGATCTAATTTACCTTCCTCAGCTAAACGTGTTAAATCACGTCCAAAGTTATCTAAAACAGGAGTTTTAGACTTCTTTTCAACAGAGCCAGTTCCTTTACTTTGTTCAAAAGGATTTGGCTTTGGCGCATCAAAATCACTATCAGATGAGTTTTCTGCTCTTGGTAAATCTATTTCTTCATTCAAATAAGTTTGTTTAAAAACCGTTTTCACATCATCGTAATTCGCACCAAAATTGTGAAATAACTTTGTGGTAGGGTCATTTTCATTACGTAAAATACATAATAATAAGTGTGCTGTATTTACGGATTCACTTTGGTATAGCTTTGCTTCTAAAAAAGTAGTTTTTAATGCTTTTTCGGCTTGCCTTGTTAAATGCAAGCTTTTCTTTCCATTTGCAAAATCAGCTGAAGGATTCGCAGGACTTAAAACCTCAATTTTTTTTCTTAAGTGATCAAGGTTAATATCTAATGAATTTAGAATTTCTATTGCTTTTCCTGTACCTTTTCTTAAAAGTCCTAATATTAAATGTTCAGTGCCAATAAAATCATGACCCAAACGCAAGGCTTCTTCTTTACTGTATGCAATTACATCTTTAACTTTTGGTGAGAAATTATCGTCCATAATATTGTATTTATATTGTAAAATTAACTGATTTTTTTCTTTTTTTTGTACAAAAACAGTACCTCTTTTGTTAAATTTAAATTAATATCCTTTTTAAATGATTAAATGTTACTGATAATCAACATGTTAATAGGCTTTTCTTTCATGTTTTAATGTTGATAAATATTAAAAAAACAATAGATTAAATAACTTGTAAAAAAGTGAAAAATTGTATATTGCTTTGTTAAAATTTGAAACTAAAATAAATTAAAAATACATATGGCAGACGGAGAAAAATTGATACCTATAAACATTGAAGATGAAATGAAATCTGCTTACATTGATTATTCAATGTCAGTAATTGTTTCAAGAGCTTTGCCTGATGTGCGAGATGGTTTAAAACCAGTGCATAGAAGGGTGTTATTTGGAATGCATGAATTAGGAATAAAAGCAACAGGATCTTATAAGAAATCAGCCAGAATTGTTGGAGAGGTTTTAGGAAAATTTCATCCTCATGGAGACACCTCAGTTTATGACGCCATGGTGCGTATGGCTCAAGAATGGAGTGTACGATATATGATGGTAGACGGACAAGGGAACTTTGGTTCTGTTGATGGTGATAGTCCAGCAGCAATGCGTTATACAGAAGTTCGTATGCAAAAAATTTCGGAAGAAATGCTTGCAGATATTGAAAAGGATACTGTAGATCACAAACTAAACTTTGATGATACACTTAATGAACCAACTGTTTTACCAACAAGAATTCCTACTTTATTAGTAAATGGAGCTTCTGGTATTGCTGTAGGTATGGCTACTAATATGGCACCACATAATTTAACAGAAGTTATTAATGGTACGTTGGCATATATTGAAAACAGAGATATTGAAATTTCTGAATTAATGCAGCATATTAAAGCTCCTGATTTTCCAACAGGAGGTACCATATATGGTTATGAAGGTGTAAAAGAGGCTTTTGAAACAGGTAGAGGTAGAATTGTAATACGTGCAAAAGCTATTATTGAAGAAGTTCATGGACGTGAGTGCATTATTGTGACTGAAATACCTTATCAAGTGAATAAGGCAGATATGATAAAGAAGACTGCTGATTTGGTGAATGATAAAAAGCTGGAAGGTATTGCTAATATTCGTGATGAATCAGATAGAAACGGGATGCGTATTGTTTATGTTCTAAAACGTGATGCAATACCTAATATTGTTTTAAATAAATTATATAAATATACTGGACTACAAACTTCATTTAGTGTTAATAATATTGCACTTGTTAATGGGCGTCCACAACAATTAAATTTAAAAGAATTAATTCATTATTTTGTTGAACATCGGCATGAAGTTGTTGTTAGAAGAACCGAATTTGAACTTAGAAAAGCAGAAGCTAGAGCTCATATTTTAGAAGGATTAATTATTGCTAGTGATAATATTGACGAAGTAATTAAAATAACTAGAGCTTCCTCTAATGCAGATGAAGCTAGAGAAAATTTAATTGCTCGTTTCGAATTAACTGAAATTCAAGCAAAAGCCATAGTTGAAATGCGTTTACGCCAATTAACTGGTTTAGAACAAGATAAATTAAGGGCTGAATATGATGATATCATGGCGTTAATTGTTGATTTAAAAGATATTTTAGCAAATGTAGAAAGACGTTATCAAATAATTAATGATGAATTAATAGCCGTAAGAGATAAATATGGAGATGATCGTAGGTCAGTTATAGAATATGCTGGTGGTGATTTATCAATAGAAGATATGATTCCTAATTCTCAAGTAGTGGTTACTATTTCACATGCAGGTTATGTAAAACGTACGAACTTAGACGAATATAAAGTTCAAAATAGAGGTGGTAGAGGTCAAAAAGGCGTTGCAACAAGAAATGAAGATTTCTTAGAGCATTTATTTATTGGTACTAACCATCAATACATGTTATTCTTTACTCAAAAAGGAAAAGTATTTTGGATGCGAGTTTATGAAATACCTGAAGGAGGAAAAACTTCAAAAGGTAGAGCCATGCAAAATTTAGTAAATATTGAGCAAGATGATATAGTTAAAGCATTTTTAGTTACTGAAGATTTAAAAAATGAAGAATATGTAAACAGTCATTATATTATTATGGCAACTAAAAAAGGTCAAGTTAAAAAGACTTCTTTAGAACAATATTCTCGTCCAAGAACCAACGGTATAAATGCAATTACCATAAAAGAAGGTGATGAACTTTTAGAAGCTAAATTAACTAATGGAGATAGCCAAATTATGATTGGTTTAAAATCGGGTAAATCAATTCGTTTCGAAGAAAGTAAAACACGTCCTATGGGTAGAAATGCTTCTGGAGTTAGAGGTATTACTTTGAATCATAAAAACGATGAGGTTGTTGGTATGATTGCTGTAGATGATAAAGAAAGTGATGTATTAGTAGTTTCAGAAAAAGGGTATGGTAAAAGATCTAGTTTAGACGATTATAGAATAACAAACCGAGGAGGAAAAGGTGTTAAAACTATAAATATTACTGAAAAAACAGGAAGTTTAGTAGCTATTAAAAACGTAACAGATGAAGATGATTTAATGATTATTAATAAATCAGGAATTACAATTAGAATGGCTGTTGCTGATTTACGTGTTATGGGACGCGCAACACAAGGTGTAAAATTAATTAACATTAAGGATAATGACTCTATTGCAGCAGTTGCAAAAGTATTTCATGAAGAAGAAGAAGTAATAGATGAAATTGAAAATGGCACGGAAATTGAAAACAATAACGAAGAGAATACAAATCAAGAATAAACCAATTTAAATGAGAAAACAATTATTAATTCTGTCAGCATTTATAATAAGTATGGCAGTATTCGGACAAAAAAATGAACTTAAAACTGCTGAAAAGGCAATTAAGTCAAATGACTTTGTAGCTGCAATGGCTGCAATTAATCAGGCTGAGGGATTAATTGCTAATGCAGATCAAAAAACAACAGCTAAATTTTATTATCTAAAAGGAAAAGCATTATACCAAAATGGTTCTGGAAATGCAGATATCCTAAAAGTAGGAGATGCTTTTAATCAATTAATTGATTATGAGAAAGAAACCAACAAGCAGAAGTACACTAATGAATTTGGTGAATTGTTAAATAAACTTATAACTAGTGTTGCTGAGAAAGCTTCTGCAGATTATAGTTTAGCAATACAATCTAAAGAATCTGCAGACTATTTAAAAGCAGCTAAAAATTTCAACCAAGTTTATGCTTTAAGTCCAAGAGATACTTCTTTTTTAGATAATGCAGCTTTGGTATACTATTTTGCTAAGGACTATGAAACTTCAAAAGATTTATATCAAAAACTTTTAGAGTTAAACTACACTGGAATTACTACAATTTATGTAGCAACTAATAAAGAAGATGGAAAAGAAATTACTTTTGGTGATAAAAAAACAATGGATTTACAAGTGAAATTGGGTATTGTAGAAAATCCAAAAGAAGAAGCTAAAGATTCTCGTAGAGAGTTTATTTTTAAAAATTTAGCTCAAAATTATTCAGCTTTAGAGGACAACTCAAAAGCATTAGAGATTATAAATCAAGGTAGAACAGAGTTTCCAGAAAGCTATTCTTTATTGATTGATGAAGCAAATATTTATTACAAATTAGGAAATAATGCTAAATTTAAAGAGAAATTAGAAGAAGCTATTACCATGAATCCAACAGACCCAACATTATATTACAATGTTGGAGTAATGAATATGGATCAAAAAAATATTGATGAGGCAATTAAATATTTTGAAAAAGCAATAGAATTAAAACCAGATTATGGTGATGCATATAATAATATTGGTGCAGCTATTATTGAAGAAACAAAGCCTATTATCGAGGAAATGAATAAAAGTTTATCAGATTTTAATAAATATGATAAATTACAAGAACAACAATTTGAAATATACAAAAAGGCAATTCCATATTACGAAAAAGCTTATGAATTAGATGGTAAAAACATTAGTATTATTCAAACTTTAATGGGATTATATGAAAATTTAGAAATGACGGAAAAATTAGATGCAATTAGAGTTGTTTATGATGAGTTAAAACAATAATAATTTCATCATATATTATATAAAAAAAGTTCACAATTTGTGAGCTTTTTTTATATAATTTTTTTAATAACTCGCAACTTATGAGTATGCTTATGTGTATCAATATTAAAAATACCACTGTGATCAATTCTATCAACTCTAATTTTACCATGAGCATGGATGATGTAATTGTCCTTCATAATGATTCCAACGTGCGTAATAACACCTTCATTATTATCAAAAAAAGCTAAATCTCCTGGTTCGCTTTCTTCAATAAAGCTTAATACTTCACCTTGGGTTGCTTGTTGTGTAGCATCTCGTAATAACTTATATCCACAAAGTTTATAAACCATTTGTGTAAACCCAGAACAGTCAACACCAAAAGGTGTTTTCCCTCCCCATAAATAAGGTGCATTTAAATATTTAAAAGCAATTTTTACAATAGCTTCTTTAGATTGTTTTTTTGAAATAATAGCACCTTCATAGTGAAATGTGGTGTTATTTATAAGTAAGTTTTGATTGTTGTAAAAAGGTAAGCAAGAAGCTAACGGTATGATACTGAATTTTTCTTTTTCGTCAGAAGCAAAATCAATTAACTCATGAGCTAAAAAGATTTCTGAGTTTTCAATATTAATAAACTTTTCTTCTGTAATTTCTTCATATTGATTAACGTCAATCCAACCTTCATAATTATCAAAAGCAATTCTAATTTTGCTCCATTTTTTACGTGTTTCTAATATTTTAAAATGTTCACCAAATAGCACTTGTGAAATCATTTCACTTCTATCACATGGTTCAATTCTAAGAGGAACAATACTTAAATTACAAATACCGTAGAGCATACAACTAAATTACATTCGTTCTATTACCATTGCGCCAGCTCCACCACCACCATTACAAATTGCGGCGGCACCATATTTGGCGTTATTTTGTTTTAAAATAGAAGTGAGTGCAATTATAATTCTAGCACCAGACATACCCAATGGATGTCCTAATGAAACCGCACCACCATTCACATTTACTCTGGAAGGATTAATACCTAAAATTTTAATATTTGCTAATCCAACAACTGAAAAAGCTTCATTAAATTCAAAATAATCAACGTCGTCTTGTGAAATTCTAGCTTTTGCTAATGCTTTTGGCAAAGCTTTTGAAGGAGCAGTGGTAAACCATTCAGGTTCGTGTGCAGCATCAGCGTATCCAATAATTTTAGCTAAAGGTTTTAAATTTAATTCTTTTGCTTTTTCTTCACTCATTAGTACTAACGCAGCAGCACCATCATTTAAGGTAGATGCATTTGCAGCCGTTACGGTTCCTTCTTTATTAAATACAGGTCGTAAAGTAGGAATTTTATCCATGATTACATTTTTGTATTCTTCATCTTCAGAAAACAGAATTGGATCTCCTTTTCTTTGAGGAATTTCAACAGGAACAATTTCATTTGCAAATTTTCCATTAGCCCAAGCTTTTGCAGATTTTTTATAGGATTCTATAGCAAATTCATCTTGATCTTCTCTGGTGAAATTATATTCTTTAGCACATAAATCACCACAAGTCCCCATATGTTTTTGGTCATAAACATTTATCAAACCATCTACTAAAAGACCATCAGCAACTGTTATATTTCCAAGTTTCGTAGCTTTTCTGCCTGTAAGATAATGTGGAATATTACTCATACTTTCCATACCTCCAGCAATAACAATCTCAGCATCACCTGTTTTAATAGCTTGTGCTGCAAACATAATGGCTTTCATCCCAGATGCGCAAACTTTATTAACACCAGTACAAGGTACAGTATTAGGAATACCTGCAAAAAGAGCAGCCTGACGAGCAGGTGCTTGTCCTAAACCTGACGAAACAACATTTCCCATGAAAACTTCGTCCACTAATTTTGGATCTAAGTTTATTTTATCTAATGCACCTTTTATAGCTATGGCACCAAGTTTTGGTGCAGTTATACTAGCTAAACTACCTAAAAAACTTCCAATAGGTGTTCTAGCAACTGATACAATTACAACTTCTTTCATATATAATTCTTAAATATAATTCTAATGCGAATTTAAGTAAATTTAAGCAATTTTTGAGGTATTAAAAAAAGAGATTATTTTATGCAATCAATTTTACTTTCTTAAACTTTATGTTTTACAATTTGTATTATGTATAAATTAATTACTAATTATGAGTTTTAAAGATGTTTTTCAATAAAAATTATATAGCTATTAATGGTGATTCAATTAGGGCTATGAAGCTTTAAATTTATTGGTACAAAACGAAATTGGTATTGTTATTTTTGGGATAAATAAATTGCCCTATGGAAAAATTAAAACTGGCTTACAACACATTAACTTTTAAAATTGCCAATTGTAAGATTCATAAAAGAATAAAATATTCAAATTATAAAGATTGGATAGTTAGCAATATACTTGATAAATTAGAAGATATCATAAAAATAAAACAAATTGCAAATGCATGTAAGATAATAATTGTTATTTTTGAATTGCAAATGCAAACTTCGTGAAAAAATTCATAAATAAATTACTAGTAAATCATTCATTAATATACAAGCTGTTTTTATATATAGCTACTATAGTTTTAGTTGTGTACCTTTTTCCGAAAGGAGGACAATTTAAATATGAATTTCAAAAAGGAAAACCTTGGCAATACGAGAACTACTATGCTCCTTTTGATTTTGCAATTCAGAAATCTTCAGAAGATGTTGAAAATGAGAAAAAGAAAATTAAAGAAACATCAAAACAGTTTTTTGAATACAACAATGAAATTGTATTAAATGTAAAAGATAAAATTTTAATTAAAATTAACAATCTTTTATCTAATTCAGAATTATCTAAAGAAGATAAAAGTGATTTGCTAAAAAAAGCAACGGATATTATAAATTTTATTTATGAATATGGTTATTTAGAAGATTCAGATATTCAATTCGCTGATAATATTTGGATTACACTTAGAAATGGTAATACAGTACAAGATATTCGTCCTTATAAATTATTTAAATCTTCTCAAATTTTAGTATATCTTAATTCTAAGATGGGTGTATCTCCTTTAACAAAAGAACAAAATGGTATTTTGAATATTATTTATGAGGAATTAAAACCAAATGTTAGTTTCGATGAAAAATTCACGTTAAAAGTATTACAAGAAAACCTAAATAAAATCTCATATGCTGAAGGATTAGTTTCCGAAAAAGAAAGAATTATATTCAAAGGGGATATTGTTGAAGGTGAAAAATTAGCAAAATTAAATTCTATTAAAAGTCAATTTGAATCACAAGTATGGAGCAAGTCAAATTATAATTGGATTGTTTTTGGTTACACTATTTTAGTTGCATTATCGTTTTTAATGTTGTTACTTTTTTTAAGAAAATATAGATTAGAAATTTTCGAAAATAACAATAAAGTTACCTTTATATTTTTCAATATTATTTTAATAGTACTTTTATTAACGCTCATAGTAAAGTACGATGCAAAATATATTTACGTTGCCCCAATTGTTATATTACCATTAGTTTTAAAAGCTTTTTTTGATGCTAGGCTTGGTTTGTTTGCCCATGTATTAACTATATTATTGCTTGGTTTTATTGTTCCAAATAGTTTTGAATTTATTTTTCTGCAAATAATAGCTGGGATTGTTACTATTTTAACAATATCAGAACTTCATAAAAGAGCAAATCTATTTATATCAGTTCTACAAATAACATTTGTATATTTTGTAGCATATTTAGCCTTTTCAATCATACAGGAAGGAAACGCTCAAAATTTAGATTGGGATAAGTTTTTGTATTTTTCTTTAAACGGTGCTGCAACATTATTTGTTTTACCATTAATATATATATTCGAAAAAATGTTTGGTTTAGTTTCTGATGAATCATTAAAGGAATTATCAAATACAAACTCAAAATTATTACATGAATTAGCTGAAAAAGCTCCTGGAACATTCCAACATTCACTCCAAGTTGCTAATTTAGCAGAAGCTTGTGCAAATGAGGTAAATGCAAATTCAATGCTTGTACGTACAGGTGCTTTGTATCATGATATTGGTAAAATGGATAATCCAATGTTTTTTACAGAAAACCAATCAACTAATGTAAATCCACATAATGAACTTACGCCAAAAGATAGTGCGCAAATAATTATTAATCATATTATTAAAGGTGTAGAATTGGCTAAAAAAAATCATTTACCCGATAGGATAATTGATTTTATTAGAACTCACCATGGAACTTCTTTAGTTTATTATTTTTATAAAAAGGAAGAAGAACTTAATGGGGGTATCGCAGACGTTAGTTATTTTCAATATCCAGGCCCAATACCTTTTTCAAAAGAAACAGCTATATTAATGATGTGTGACTCTGTTGAAGCTGCTTCAAAAAGTATAAAAGAACCTTCTACTCAAGCATTTGATAATTTGGTTGAAAAAATAGTGAATAAGCAAATGGAAGATGGGCAATTTATGAATGCTGACATTACTTTTAAAGAATTACAAATCATTAAAAAGGTGTTAAAGAAGAAGTTAAAGAATATTTATCATTTAAGAATTGAATACCCAGAATAAATAAGTGATATATTTAGCCAAAAAAAGTAAAAAAATGTTGTGTAAATGCATTTCTAATGTTACATTTGCACTCGCAAAAATAAGTTCTTTAGCGTATTTTAGGAGAGGTGCCAGAGTGGTAATGGAGCAGATTGCTAATCTGTCGACGGGTAACTGTCGCCAGGGTTCGAGTCCCTGTCTCTCCGCAAAATTGAAGATAACTATTTTCGGGGTGTAGCGTAGCCCGGTTATCGCGCCACGTTTGGGACGTGGAGGCCGCAGGTTCGAATCCTGCCACCCCGACATTTTAGAGTTACGGGCTCGTAGCTCAGCTGGATAGAGCACCTCCCTTCTAAGGAGGCGGTCAAAGGTTCGAATCCTTTCGGGCTCACAAAAAACCTTACTAAAATTTAGTAAGGTTTTTTGCATTAAATACGTTTGTTATTTTAAGAAATATGGGATCAAGACGGATCAAGTCTAAAAGTTGTGGAATTTTAGGTTTGCGCAAAAATAGTTGAAAGTCTAACAAGAAAAAAGTCTACATTTTTCACACCTTTGATATGCCATCTAAAGGCTTTTATTTTAGCGTTAAAAAATTCAGCAAAAGCATTTGTGTTTCTACCGAAGTATTTTAACAAGTACTTATAATTAATAATTATTGTTCTTGTCCTGAAGCTTATAAATTGTGTGTTTTACTTTTTTATTCCATTTATTATACACATCAGAGCTAATGTTTAATGTTTTGCTTTGTAGACATAAATAATATGGATGAATCAGAGAAAACGCTAATAAACAAGTATTCCTCCATCTTTTTCGTACTGTTATGCAATTGTTTTAAATAACAGATGCTATTTAAACCAAAACCAATCGTACTTCAACAGGATGAGAATTACTAAAACTTTTTAAATTATTTTAAAGATTGTATAATTTTTAAAGAAGTAGCTACTAGGTTTTCTATCTTATCATAATCAAACGAGCCATTATCATTTTTAGCTATTAACTTAGATCCCATTCCAACACAAGTTACCCCTGCATTAAACCAAGCGGATAGGTTTTCTTTGTTAGGAGAAACTCCACCAGTTGGCATAATACTTGTCCAAGGTTGAGGTCCTTTTATTCCTTTTACAAATTGAGGTCCGTAAATATCACCAGAGAATAAACTATTTAAAATTAGCACAGCTACTATTGCCACTGCTTTGTTTAAAAGAGGGTTGAAAAATCAATACATCCAAAATGTTTTTCCATTAGGAAAATTAAAACAAAATATGGTTGGTGAAGCATTTACACTAAGATATATTCCAGCGAGAGAAGACCCAAATCCAATTTCTGCGTTTAAAAATCCTCAACATCCACAACGTATTGCTGTTGAAACTTGTCCAAAAGGATCAGTATTGGTTATTGACAGTAGAAAAAATTCAAAAGCAGCTTCAACGGGTTCTATTTTAGTAACACGCTTAATGAAAAGGGGCGTAGCAGGCATTGTCACTGATGGAGGATTGAGAGATTCAGAAGAAATAGCAAACCTAAATATTCCTGCATTTCATCAAAAACCTTCTGCTCCAACAAACCTGACACTACATCAGGCATAAGATATAAATATTCCTATAGGTTGTGGTGATGTTGCAATTTTTCCTGGTGATATTGTGGTTGGAGATAACGATGGTGTAATGATAATTCCTTCAGAAATAATTGATGACGTTGTATCGGAATGTGTTGAAATGACCTTATTTGAAGAGTATGTTTTGGAAAAAGTAAATGAGGGAAGTTCCATAATTGGATTATACCCAACTACTAATGAAACAACATTAATTAATTTTGAAAAATGGAAATTTAAAAATTAAAGTTACTCGTTGTGCATTTTGATTAAATTTCGTCAATTCGAGTTAATTTTAGGCTTTTTAGACTTAAAATTAGTATCGAGAATAGAAATTTTATTAAAAAACAATAGTTCTCGATACAATTTTTTATCAAAAATCACTCGAACAGACGTTGCATTAAGTTTAAATAGCCAAAATGCACAACGGGTTAAAGTTTATAAATAATAGCTTTAGTATTAATTAACTTTAACTTTTTTTCTAACTGGAAAATTTTATAAAAATTTGAATTTTCTTTAGTTTTTTCAAATAATAAATCCTCCATACTTAATTTGTGGATTTCCACAGTTATAAATAACTAAAATAAACTTTTATGGGCTTATTTGTTCTATAAACTTAATGAGTTATTCTTTAACCTATTTTTTTTGGATTTTTCATATTCTCGTCCATTTCCTTTTTTAAATCTAAAGCAAGTATATAAAGCGCTAATTTACTTCTTAGAAAATACAAAATGACGACAACAATTACAGCAATAGGTACGGTATAAATAAAATCTACTTCATCTGCATATTGTGTACCGTCATTAATAACCGAGATTAATTGAAATAAATAGACCGAAATAGGTATAATTATAGCGTGTACCCACCAGTGTTTATTTGTTAAAAACCAGATGATTAATAATAGTAATGGAACAAATTTTGACAGTAGAAAGTAAATATAAGTTTGTGCATATTGAAATAATCCGCCATTAATTACACCAAATATTGTTTCATAATTTTCAGCCAATTCAGGTATATTTTGGTGGATATATAATAGGTAGGGGGTGAATATTATTAATATAATAATAAAACTACCTGTCCATAATGAGGTTTTTTTGTTGTTTTTCATGGGGTTCATTTAATCTTGGTTATTCAAATATACTTTATTTATTTTAATTAATATTATTAAATACAAAAACCACAATAAAATTTTATTTATTGTGGTATCAATGCTTAAAGCTAAAAAAGTTTAGATTATTTACCCGTTTCTAGGTAAAATAATATTACCACTTTTTCTAATAGCTGTATTGTCTGTAGAAGTGTAGCTTAACACTGCAACTGCTACAAAAGCAGATACCATAAGCAATCCGAAAATTAATTTTAATTTTTTCATTTTTTGTAAGAATTAAATGATTAGTAAGAACATCGAATGTACAGTAAATCTTACAAATAGGCAAAAGAAATTCCTCTTTATTTTTAAATAATTTTAAAAATAAGGGATGTGAAAAGCTATTTTTCTTTTATTTTTCAGGGGCTCAAGCCACAAATAATAAGTTTAAAATACTTTTAAATTTTAATAACTAAAACTTCTATTTTGGAGATTTTAAAAGCAAAATTTGATTTTTTATACACTAAAAATGGGTGTTTTTAGTGCCAAAACCAACAAATAACAAATTCTCTCCGTAAAAATTTGTAATTATAGGGACGCTCTTATGAGTGCAAATATATAATAATTAAATTTAATATGCAAAATATTTATAATAAAATGTATTTTATTAGTTAAAACGTGTAGTTTATTGTTAATTTGAGTAAATGGTTGCTTTGTTTCCTCTAGAAAAACCGATTAAACAAATGCCAAACTCTTTTGCAAAGTCAACTGCCAAAGTTGAGCAAGCTGAAACAGCTACAACAACTGGAATTTTCGCAATAAAAGCTTTAGATATTATCTCATAGGAAACGCGTCCGCTTACTAACATACATGTTGTTTGTTTTAATGAATTATTGTTTAATAGCTGACCAATAACTTTGTCTACAGCATTATGTCTACCAATGTCTTCTTTAACATTTATTAATTTATAATTAGAATTAAATAGCGCAGCAGCATGTGACCCACCAGATAATTCAAAAGTTTCTTGTTTTGCTGTCATTTCAGAAAACATTATTTCAATTTTTTGAGAATCAAAATTAAAAGTATTGATTAATTTTTTTCCGACCACTGAAATATCTTCTAGTTTTTGTTTTCCACAAATTCCACAGGAAGAGACAGATAGTAAAGTACGCTTGTTTAAATACCCTTTTCCTATGAGTTTTTTGGGAATACAAACATTTATGATTGAAAAACCATTTTCTCTTTTTTCAATAACTTCAAAGTGCAAGTTTTTAGAATTTTTATAAATATCTTCGGCATATAACAACCCTCTAATTAACTCAAAATCGTCACCCGGAGTTCTCATAACAACGGTGTATGGTTCTGAATTAATATTTATTTGTAAAGCTGCTTCAACAACTAAAGCGTCATTTACTCTTTTAGAATCGCCATTATTAATTTGTAAACCTTCGTAGTTTAATGTTTGCATCTATTATATTTTTTCAAAATCAACGGCCACAACTTTGTATTCTGGTGTCTTTGTTTCCTTATCACCAACACTTCCAGTTATAATATTGATAAATACTTCAGGTTGATGGAAAGTTGTTCTTAAAACGCCTCTTTTAACGTTTTTAGAATATTTTATTGGAATGTGAACGCTTCCTCTGTCTGAAAATATTCTTACAATTTCATTGTCTTCAATTCCTTTTGATTTTGCATCTCTTGGATGCACTTCTAAAATATCTTTTCCTAAAATTGTTTGATTATCGGTTCTTCGTGTCATAGTTCCAGAATTGTAATGTTCTAATTCACGACCCGTAGTTAAGATAAAAGGATATTTTTTCCCATGTGAAATAATTTCAGGTGATTCTTCAAAATTAAAATGATGAAAAGTTCCTATTCCTTTTTTGAAATTTCCATCTATATGAAGCATTTTAGTATCCGTACCATCTTCTTTTATTGGCCATTGTAAACCGTTTTCACCTAAACGTTCCCATGATAACCCTTTCATAAAGGGAATAACATCAGCAATTTCTTCAATTATTTTAGCAGCATCATACTTTAATCCAGTAGGTTGATTGTAACCCAAACGACTCATAATATCAATTATAATTTGCCCATCGGGTTTTGTATTTCCTATAGGTCCAATTATTTTATTTACACGTTGCACTCTTCGTTCACCATTTGTAAATGTTCCATTTTTCTCAAAGTAGGAAGAAGCTGGTAAAATAACATCAGCCATTTCAGTAGTGGCAGTCATAAATAATTCTTGTACAACGATGAATTCTAAATTTTGAAATGCTTTAATACTATGATTCGTATTTGGGTCAGTCATAATGGTATCTTCACCCATAATATACAAGGCTTTCAATTTTCCTTCAATAGCAGCATCCAACATTTCAGGAATTTTTAAACCTTCATATTCTGGCATTTTTTTCACACCATATTTTTTAGCATAATACTGTTGAATTTCAGGTTTGTTAATATCTAGATAACCGGCACCTTGATGCGGTTGAACTCCCATATCTGCTGCGCCTTGCACATTATTTTGTCCACGTAAAGGGTTTAGTCCAACACCATTTTTTCCAACATTACCAGTCATCATGGCCAAATTAGAAAGCAACATCACCGTTTTACTACCTTGAAAATGTTCGGTTACACCCAATCCGTGAAATTCCATCGCGCTATCAGCTTTTGCATACGCAATGGCAGCTTTTCTAACTAATTCTTTAGAAACGCCAGTAAGCGTCTCTAATTCATTCATATTAAGGTTTTCAACGTGGTTTTTAAACTCTTCATACTTTTCAGTATAAGAATCAATAAAATGTTGATTTACTAAATTTTCTTTTACAATATAATGTGCAATCATATTTAAAATAGCCACATTAGTTCCAGGTCTAATTTGTAAAAAATAGGTTGCTAAATCAGCTAATTTGGTTTTTATAGGATCTACAACAATGGAAGTAACTCCTTTCATAAACGCTTGTTTTATTTTGGCGCCCGTTACGGGATGACCTTTTACTGGATTTGCACCAAACAAGAAAATAGCATCCGTTTGTTTTAAATCTTCTATTGAATTTGTGGCGGCTCCAGTTCCAAAGGATTGTTGCATTCCAAAGGCAGTAGGAGCGTGGCAAACACGCGCACAACCATCTATATTATTGGTTCCAACAGCAACACGAATCATTTTTTGCATTAAATAATTTTCTTCGTTGGTAGCTCTTGAAGAAGAAATTCCTCCAATAGAATCAGCTCCGTATTTCGTTTTTATTTCTAGTAGTTTTTTAGTGATAAAATCATAGGCTTTATCCCAGGTTACTACTTCAAATTTGCCATTCTTTTTAATCATTGGCTCACGTAAACGATCGGGATGGTCATAAAATTGAAATGCAAACCTTCCTTTTAAACAGGTATGTCCTTGATTTACTTCAGCAGTTTCAGGCGCTTGAATTCCACGTATTTTTCCATCAATTACAGAAACATCTAACTGGCAACCAACACCACAATACGTGCACGTTGTTCTTACAGTTTTATCAGCAATCAACGTTTTTGTTTCAAATTTATCTGTTAACGCTTCTGTTGGACATGTTTGCACACAGGCACCACAAGAAACACAAGCAGATTCATCAAAAGTGGTGTCAAATCCTTTAATAATATTGGTTGCAAATCCACGGCCACTCATTCCTAAAATCATTTCACCTTGAATTTCTTCACAAGCTCTAACGCATCTATAACAATTTATACATTGTGATAAGTCTGATTTTATATATGGATGTGCTCTATCTTTTTCAATATTTAAATGATTTTTTCCTTCAGGATACCTCACGTTCGGAATTCCAATTTGAGCAATCGTTTCCTGAAAAGGTGTAGCTTTTTTCCCCTCGGAAGGAAAAATTTTATCCGCTGGATAATCGGTTAAAACTAATTCAACAATATTTTTACGAAGGCGTTGTATTTTTTCTGTATGGTGATAAATGTACAAACCTTTTGAAATAGGCGTATGGCAAGAAGCCATTGTTTTTGTAAGTCCATCTTTTTCACGAGCTACTTCAACAGAACAAACTCTACACGAACCAAAATTTTCCAAACGATTATCTTGACACATTGTTGGAATGGCATTTTTGTTATTTTCAATTCTTCTGACAAATTCCAACATAGTTTCGCCTTCATTAAACTCATATGCTATATTTTCAATATATGCTTTCATTTTGTATTAGTTTGTTGTAAAATAGCGTTTCAATTCTTCATCAAAATACTGCAATGCATTTTTAACAGGAAGGGGAATTCCGCCACCTAAGGCACAAAGAGAACCAATTTCTAAGGTTTCTAATAAATCATCAAATAACTGACGGTCAATTTTATAGCCTTCATTTTGAGCTTTTTGAAGCATTTCCATACCTCTGTGTGAACCAATTCTACAAGGATAACATTTACCACAAGATTCATCAGCAGTAAATTCCATTAAATGTTCTAAAAATTTTATCATTTGAAAATCTTTAGGTATTGAAACAATACTTGCATGACCTAATAAAAAGCCATTTGAATTGAGCGATTCAAAATCTAACGTTAAATCTCCAATTTTATGCATTGGAACAATTCCGCCCAGTGGACCTCCAATTTGAAAGCCTTTTATTTCCGATTTAAATCCGTTACCGTATTCATAAAAAATAGTATGCAAATCCGTTCCCATTTCAATTTCATACATTCCGGGTTTGTTAAAAAAACTATCTAATGAAACTAATTTGGTTCCGGTAGATTGTTTGGTTCCTAAGGAAGCAAAAGCGTCTCCGCCATTTTCCAAAATCCAATGAATATTTGCAAAAGTTTCTACATTGCTTAATACGGTTGGTTTGCCAAATAAACCATATTGTGCAGGATATGGTGGACGTACACGAACTTCAGGACGTAATCCTTCAATTGAATTTAAAAGTGCAGTTTCTTCACCACAAACATAAGAGCCTTGTCCGCGAATAATTTTAAAACGAAAATCACCAATCAAGTTTTTTTCTTTTAATTCCTCAATTGCTTCACCAACAATTCTAATAGAATCTGGATATTCGCCTCGAATGTATAAAACGCCGGTATTTGCACCTACGGTTAAACCTGCCATATACATTCCAAATAACACTTTATGTGATTGATGTTCCATTAAATACATATCTGAATATGCTCCAGGATCGCCTTCATCGGCATTACAAACAATGTATTTTTGGGTGTCATCCTGAGCGGAGTCGAAGGGTTCTTTTATTACTGCATCAAGTTTAAACCAAAATGGAAATCCAGCGCCTCCACGACCACGTAAATTAGAAGTTTTTACTTCTTGAATTACTTGCTGCGAGTTGGTTTTAAACTTTTCAGCTAATGAATAAAAAGAATTTATATTTTCAATTTTAGATGTTAAAATTGGAGTTGTATTGCAACTAATATTATAAGTGTTTTCTTGACTTCTCGACTCAGCCTGTCCTGAGCGCAGTCGAAGGGCTCGAGATGACAAAATTTGCTCTAATTCATCAGGTGAACCTGCTGAATATGTATTACCATTAAACATAAAAGCATTGTTAGAATGACATCTACCAACACAGGCAGCGTGACCAATTTCGTTTTTATCAAAATGATTTTCTAAATTTTTATAAAGGTTTGTTTGAGTATTTGCAAGCATACAAGCAGTTCCGCTGCAAACATGTACTTTTTTATTTCGGTTTTCTTCACGCGTAAAATCGTAGAAAGAAGCTGTGCCAACTACCACAGAATCGTCAATCATAAAGCGTTTTGCTAATTCTTGAAAGTCTTCTTTTGAAGCATTTTTATGCGATAAATCTGCGATATTTTCGAATAAATTATCCTTTAATTCTTTTCTAGAAGATAACGTACGTATATTTTTATTTACCATTTTAAAACAAGTATATTTAGCTAAAAATACTAAAATTATTTGTTTTTTAGTGTTCTTCTATACCTTTTCGCAAATAAGAACAATATGATTATTCGTAATATCTGTGGTAAAAAAGAGATATTGATTGCCTCCATCAGTTAATTGTGTTTTCTTACGAATTTGAGCAACAGTTTCAGGGAAATTACGTGTTGTAATGTTTGCTTTTTTTGAAGGAATTAGTTTTGTTAATTCTTTTTTGTTGTAGGAAATAATATGTTTTATCTCAAAACTTCTTCCTGGGAAATCTATCAAATTTTCTGAAGTATATAAATGAGAATGTTGGTGCAATTTATAAACGTTAAGTCGAGCGGATATTTGTTGAAATGCACCAGATTTTAAAATTGCTGAGTTTGGTTCGTACAAATATTTTTTAGGTTCAGAATACGTTGCTAAAACTTCATTGTATAACTTAAAATTGAATTGTTGATTTTTTGTTTTATTGAAGTTAATAGTTTTAATATCAATTTGTTGATTGTAATTTTCTTCTAAAATGAATAACAATTCTTTTACTTCATTTTCAATTGCAACGATATGAATTTCTTTAACAAATTTTAATTCATTTATGGAACTTGTAATATCTAGAAATGGTGAAATTTTCAGTAAAATAGTGTCGCTTTTTTCAAATAAAAGGTCTAAATTTTTAGGGATATTGGGTGAACAATCTTCTAATAAAAAAACTTTCCCTTTTGTTTCATTTCTTCTTGAGGGGTCGCTATAAATCCAATTGAATTTAGAAACTGATTTTTCTAAATATTCCAATCCATCACCTATATAAGTTTCAATATTTTTCGTTTTTAATTGTTCAAAATTATGAGTTACAATTTGTGACAAACCTTCATTAATTTCACAATGAATTACATTTTTAACTTTTTGTGAAAAATAATACGAATCCACTCCAAAACCTCCAGTAATATCTATTAAAGAATTTCCTGAAACCAAATTAGCTTTATAATTTGCAGTAATTTCAGATGAAGTTTGTTCAATATTTAATTTGTTTGGATAATAAATAGTTGGAGTTTTAAACCAAGTTTGTAATTTAGATTCACATTTTGATTTTGAAATAATTTGTTCAGCTATTTCTTGAATAGAAACATCTTCAAAAGGACTGCCTTTTAAAACCAATTTTGTGATATGGGATTTTAAATTTAGGGTAATAAAATCTTGAACTTCTTTATTTAAAATTTTATAATTCAATTTATTGATTGCTTAATTCAACGAGTTTTGTAATTGTTCTCCAGTTTCTTGAAGTGGCGGTAGTTTTTAATTTTTTCTCAATTATATTTATGGTTAATTTAGAGTTTCCAGCACCACCTGGATACTGAATATAAGCGCAATTACCAACTATTTTAAGTTCTTCATTATTTGTTAAATAAGGTTCTAAAAGTTTAGTTCCTTCAACAAAAAAATTTTCCTTTAAAAGTGTTACATATAGTGTTTTGATACCTATTTTTTCATCTTTCAAAAAAGGATTTGAAGTAAAGATAGTTAACAGATTTTCTTTTGTTATAACGAGTACTTTAATAGTGTGTCCAAATTTTTTCTTTATATGTTCTACAATTTGTTCCTCAATTTCAGAATTATTTTTTTCCTCAGCTTCAAAAACAACATTACCACTTTGTATGTATGTAATTACGTTGTTAAAGTTCATATTTTCAAATAGTTGTTTTAATTCAACCATTTTAATTTTATGATGACCAGAAACGTTTATGCCTCTTAAAAGTGCTATATAGGTTTGCATATATTTAATTACGCACCTATCCCTATAAAGGATGATTAACTACCTTTAAGGTAGTATGAATAAAGACAAAAGTAATGAATTTAATAGAAGTAAGTAAAAAATATAATACACAGGCAAAATGCTTGAAATTACTCGAA